>JAABUS010000626.1_pt1 | contig 87477 bp, 75 predicted proteins | sample 5560161 | NCBI WGS metagenome assembly JAABUS01 (sample SAMN10711885, study PRJNA513376) | rock metagenome | isolation source: Antarctica rocks | place: Antarctica: Victoria Land, Trio Nunatak nord | collected 2016-01-04
TTGGGGGGGGGGAAGTGGCGATGGATTAGAGAGAAGAGCCGCTGTTTCGCCCTTTAGGGGGAGGGGTGGCGGCTTTGGGGGATTTTTTTATAAGTCTCTCTTTTCGTGTGCTTTGAGGGGGGGAGGATGGGCTAACTGCTCGGCAGGCAGTGAGCGGTTCGTGCCGTGGGGATTTGGCATGTGGTTGATGAAGGCGTGGAGATAGCCGGATTGCATTCGGTTCGAAGGGGGTTGGGGAGAGTGAGGAAGTGCGTTTTGGGTTTCCTGCGGGTCTGGGGAAGGGCGGACATGGTTGGTGTATCGGATGGGGATTTTCTTAGGGATTCTGTACGAGGATCGGGGCTGGAGAGGGTGTTGCCGGTTTTCTTGTAGCGGTGTTGTGCGCTTTTCAAAGGGTTTGAGCGAGATATATGTCCCCATGCCGTTGCAGTGCGATCGCTTAGATCTTTTAAGGTTATCCAACGCAGTGTCGGTTGCTGTAACCAAGATTCTTGAACGGTAATGCCTCTCAACACTTCAAGTGCACTCATGTCCTTGCTGGCGAATTCTGATTGTACTTCGCTCCTTGATCTTATACTTTGCAAAGCTCTGATTCATGATTGCCTAGCTATCTATGAAGCAACACATGCGACGCGTATATATCTCATCCCTTTAACCTCTCACCCCCCAGAAACTCAAGCACATAAAGCATCAAAGCGGTACAGATGGGGTATAAGCCAGCCTAGCTCTCAAGAACGCCCCTACCCTTCCCTTGTGTTCTCACACCACTCTAACTTCCAACCCACGACACTCATTCACTCAACCTACTACCCACAGCACCCATCCACCCTCCCAACTACTTCCTCACAACCTTCAACAACGGCTCGATCCGCGCCCTCTTGCTCAGTCCCACGCGGAACTTCACCTTACTGCTATTCAGCGGGCTGTGCTTGTCAGGCCCCTTAGCCGCAGAAGATGGCTGCGTGGCTTTCTGCGGGGTTTTGGGGGGCGTGGTCAGGCTAGCTGGGTCTGCTGTCTTGGCTTTTGAGGCGGTAGTGGTAGTAGAGGGGGGAGGAGGGCGGCGGTTGCCTTCGGTCTGCGAGAGGTGGGGATCGAGCTCATCGGCTGAGGCTGGGGGAGGAGCGTCATCGGTGTCGTTCGTCTGGTCGGGGAGAATGGCTGGGGTGGTGGTGTCGGCTTTGCGCTTTTGGCGACTTTTTTTGGTTGGAGCGGTGGCGCTGTCGTCGGTGTTGGTGTTGAGTGTACGGCCTTTGCGACCTTTCTTGGGGAGGTCTTCGGGGGCGGGGAGATCGTCGTCGTCGTCGGTGGGTGGGTGCTGGTCTTCTTTGGGCGGTTCCGTTGCGGCTTCCTGCTCCTTGGTTGGTTTGCGGGGACGTCCTCGTTTCTTCTTTGGCGGAGAACTATGGGGCACTTTTTCCGGTGAGTGTGCCTCATTTGGAAGGGGATGCTCGTCGTCCATGGGTGCCTTGGCTTGCTCCATTACTTCAACATGGTCGTTTTCGCTTGGAATGAGCACGACAGGCTCGATAGCGCTCTTCGCTTTCTTCGAAGTTCGCGGAGGAAGAGCAACAGGGTCTTCATCTTCGTCGTCGTCATCCTCAATCTCAACCTTCGGACTTGGCCTGGCCAAGGCGGTAGTTTTCCTACGCTTGCTCGCCTTTTTCTTGGCCAATACTTCTGGTCTTTTGGAGAAGTCCTCTGGGACTACGAGGTCCTCGTCATTGCGATTGGATCGTGATCGACTCGGCCGAGGTTGGTATTGCTCTTTCGGCACACCACCGACGAGATCGTCCGTGCCTAGTTCATCGGAATGGGTCGCTGCCGCCGGCTCTGGGTTCTGGCTGGTTTTTGATGCCTTGCGTTTCGCTGTGCTGGCTGTGGTCTTGGTGACTGTCGATGCAAGTTCGTCGATGATGTCGAGAGAACTTTCAGGGGCGATAGAGCGTTCTGATGGTTGTGATGCCTTTGATGCCCGATCTCTACACGCGTCATCGGTTTGGCCGTCATCGTTGTCCATCTCTGTTTGGAGGCGTTGTCTTGAGGTACTTTGACCGGGCGTGGGGGCTTTCTCTGGGGTATTCGTAGTCAGTGTAGGATCTGAAATCGTGCCATTGGATGCATTGAGTTCAGACGAGCCTGTAGTATGCGCTGCGTTGGATACTGCAGGCGTGTTGTCGGCTATAGTAGGTATAGTACTCTGTTGCGATTTTATAGGACCGGAGACGCCCATGGTCTTTGGAGTCTTAGGAGTCGTCGCACTCTGAACAGAAGTATGGATACTCGGAAAAGAGCCTAAGCTCCAATTGCCCGTCAGGAAATCTTCTCCCCCGTTGTAATCGTTGAGCATAGTCTCGACTCTGCTGGTGGCGGGATCACCTGGAATGATAGCATCTTCTTGGCGACCCGAAATTCCTCGACTCGTCATGCTCGACGCTGAGCCAGTCTTTGGCTTCTTGCGTGGCCTTGAATGCTCTTCATCGTCGCTCTGCGTGTAGAAGCCCGTAGTATCTGGGCTATCCTTTGCCCCATATGTCTTCAAAGGTCTCTTCTCTCTGAGTTCAGAGAAAGCGGTCGTCGCTCGGCGATTGCTTTCTCGAGAGGCTTTAGGAGAAGAAGCATGGTGCTGCTGCGAAGAACGTCGTATAGTTGTTCGACCACATTCATCGTCCGAACTAGGCTCGGCAGGACCGCCCTGTGCATCTCTTGTTCCGCGACTTGCTGGCACTGTCGGACGAGCATTAGCAGACATAAAGTCAGCGCACGAGAACAAATACCAGATGACTCGGTTCTTGTCTCCCCCGATTGCTCTAGGATTCTGGGCGGAGACGAGTACTGGAGATCGATGATCGGACTCAGGCTCAGTTCAAGCCCAGCCATGTCAGTAGGTGGAGGGCTCGCTTCAGGATTAGATTCGTCATCCGAGTCTTGGATGATCTTACGCCCTCCCATCCTCGTTGATCATTAAGGATGGGTGAAGAGTGCGAGTGGTTGGTGAAGAGAGCAGCATCACGCGCATATCACGTGATGCCAAGCTCAACCATTTACACGCTTTTACTGGATCACGAGTTCACGACAGGATGCCGCTAATTCCTTCCTTGAGAGGGGCCGTACTTCCAGTGCTCGAAACTTCATTCGCCATTGAGCGGCGTGCCGCAGTGCTAGCAACGCCAAATCTCCCTCATCCGAATCACACTCTTGCTGTACTCTTTTACAACATATCCACCACATCCTAGACCGTCATTCTGTAGGCACGGCCATGACACCGCGGCCGAAGAACTCGCTGACCGTCCCAAACCTATCTCGACTCCGCCGCAATGCATCTTCAAACATATCATGCCTGTCTGAAGAATCTATTTGAGCCTTTCTGAAGGCTCGGATGTTGTTGTTGTCGGCAGCACATTGCGGACATTCCAAGTCTTGATCGGCTGTCTGATTGAGACATCTCTGGTGGAATGAGTGTTTGCAAAGAAAATGGACAGTTGGTAGATCAAGACTTCCGCCGCAGGCTGAACACCGTCTGATATTGAAAATGGTAGATTTGTTGCCCAATTCATCCATTTCTTTTCGCTTCGTTTCAGTCTCTGTGCGGTAGCTCTCAATGAGTCGTCGGTTCTACGGCCCATCAGCCTTCTTTGAATGGAAAGAACCGGTCCTTAGCGATACTTACGTTGGAGATTTCTTTGCGTTCTTTCTCGATAGCTTCGCTGAGATACTTTTTCACCGTCCCCATAGTTGCCACCGCGTTAGTGCTTAAAATCTGGATGACTTGTATTGGCGCCATCAACCCATTGTCCTCGATTTTCTTCAGTACCACGTTGAGCTCATTACCGGCTTCATCAAGAATCTTCGGACTTGATGTGAAATATGCTAGTGCGGCTGGGTATAGTTGCGGCTCTTCCGGACCATATTTCCTGAGCGCTTTAATCGCCCCGATCGTATCGTTGGCGGAGGCATATGACCTGAAGATGTCGAAGCGGAGACCTTGTTGTTCACGAACCATGACTGTGCCGTCTCGAAAATTTGACAGGTGAGATAGTAGGAGTACGTTTGATGTATCAATGGGAACCTATGGTTGTTAGACGTGGATTGCAACTTTTCGGCGGAACACCTACATCCTTACGATCTATAAGCCGTTTGGCCTTGACCTCCCACTCCTGCTTATCTAGCCCTTTCCTCGAATTCGCAGTCTCAAGATAAACTTCGAACAGTGTGGTGTACAAGTCGACTTTGTCGCTTTCTTGTAGGTCCTTTTGTTCAAGACAAGCCTCTAAGAAAACAATAAATTCTTGTGGATGATCAACAAAGGAAGAGAAGGCAGTTCTTGGCTTAGGTACATCATAATCTTCGGCAGTTGTCGCCGCCTCGGCGACCGCGGTATCCATCTGCTGGGAAGTTGTCTGTGGGTTGCTACCGGCTGCCGGCAAAGGCGCGACGGATGCTTGCCTATATGGCAATGGTATGAAGGAGGCTAGATTCTGTACAGCACTTGGTCCTGTAACAGGAGCCGTGTCTAGAGTCGCTTTTACATAATCTGTTCTTGGTTGGTATGCTCCAGTGTAGTAATCAATAAACAGCTGTGTAGCGTCCTTCGGGCAATGCTCGAGTAGTACTCTGGCATACTTCATTAGCAGCGGATATGACAGATCAGGACTGAGCCGCCAGATATAATCCAAGGCATTCTCATAATTCTTGGAGTCTTCTATTAGTATATCGACGACAAGTTCATGCTCTACATGCTTCTTGGCCAAGAAGACGGCTTGATCATAATAGCCGCCCTGTCTACACATAGAAATAGCGGTATCCAGATCAAAATTAGTACCAGACTTGATGAAGGTCTCAAGCTTTTCGATGTTCTTTAATTTGGCATAGCAGTTCAATAAAAGCGTTGTATGATCAACAGTGGCTTTGTCGTGCTCATGTAGCTCTTCTAGATACTCAATCAGATTGTTGATACGCTGTGAGTCTAGAAACTGCACTACCTGTCAGTAAAGGAAGACAAGGTTTCGCCGAAGATGTGCAGACCTTGCGGATGACTTGCGAAGGTTCAGTATTGTCAATGGCTTTCAGATACTGCTGCATTGCTGTATCATAGTCGCCCTTTCTGTGCAAGTAGTCTCCGTATTTACGGAGAATAATATTCCGTTGAGTTGTGTCCACACCCGCCTTTTGCGCGAAGTTGATGGCCAGAACATAGAGATCCCTTTGGTACAAGATCTCTAGCTTTTGCTGCAAAGACTTCTCGTGATAGCGGAAGATCTGTCTGATCAGCATAGTAAGTACCTAGGAAACCTTTCTAGAAGCTTACCTTGCCATCCAGTGTGAGCAGGAACAGGTCCCCCCAAACGATGAACAGCGCCCTAATCTGTGAGAACATTGTCTCAGTATGCGCGACATACTTCAAATCTGTATCGAGAAGAGCGAATGTCGACGTGTTAAACATGGTATCTCTTTCAGCACCAACGAATCGTCCGAGACTGCTGGTCTTCATTGAAGAGGATACTTTTGGCGGGGAGAGCAAAGCGACATAATCGCCGAAGACATCGACAAGCTGTTTCGGACCTTCATACGCGTAGGATGGTCCTCTACCATTCGCACCATAGAAGTAGATCGCATCGTCCCGTCCTACTATGATATCGCCACTACTATCGTCCACTGTCATACATCCTACACCGCATCCCGTGTCATCCAAATTTTTCGCCGGCTGACCTTGACCTTTGCCGGTGATTGTCAGGGTCAATATGCGACCTGTGGTCGCGATGTACAATGTGGTATTGGGTCCCTCGCGGAACTCAATTCCGGTGATTGGCTCTTCAGATTCGAAGACAGTCCTTTGTTTGGCCCCTCGATCGTGTATCAGATCCCCTCGGACGACCGTGACTGCGCCATTTCCAAACCCAACCGCGAGCTGCGAGAGATTTTCGAGTGCTGCGAACGCCGAAATCTACCATAATCAGATATCTGAGCCAGTCTTAATCCATAAAGGCGACCATACCGGGAACTGTTTGCGGCCATTCTGGATAGACAAGGTCGACAAGCACTTGGGTCCCCCAGTCTTCTTCTCCGGCTTGTCCAAAGCCCATACTTTGAGAACGGGCTCATTTGACAGGTCCTCAGCTACGGTGACAAGGAGTGCAGTTCCATTAATCTGTTTGATGTGGGTGATCGAGCCCACATGGTGTGCTTTGAAACTCCGGACGAGCTTGAAGGCAGAGGAAAGGATCCGAACGTTGCCATCGTTGCCCCCTATGAAAAGGTTGTCCGAGCCGGAGCAGACGGAGCTGAACTCATTGCTCTTGCAGAGTCAGCATAGAGTTGTCCATCTGACGCCGCGGAAGATAAAACACACATCGAATGCAGCAGAACTCTCGCTGTCCTTTGCCGGCTTCACTTCTGTGACGTCGAAGAAGTTGAAAGTTTTCCACTTGGATATATATTAGATTTGCAGCTATCCTTTGGGACGAGATAAGATACTCACCGACGTCAGCGCCATGTTAGGACATTGCTCGTACTCAAGTAGACCTCAAGTAGACCGTAGCGTTTCAGCCTCAAGCATTGATAAGTCGGAGTCCGATAGACGTCCCTCTCGACAAGTACTGCATAACCCTAAAGTAGCATCCATGGTAGGGTTAATGGTAAGAAATGTGAACTAAGGTAGAAGTCAAAAACTATAACACCTTCATAAACTGAGTATAAAGCGGTATGATCAAGAGAGCGACCGTCGGTAGTAGCCCGGTCGAAGGGATGACGATTGATCTTGTCTTTCTAGCATTGACTTATAGGGGATTATGTTTCCGATCTACCTGCAGATTTGAGTCATGTGATAAGGCCTGCTGAATTATCCCTATTCCTTACCATTGATCAAGAATCTTTCACACCGGAGAATCCATCCATTCTCACAAGGAGCAAAGTGGCGTAATTTTCGGCCGCCTATGGTAAATGGGAAACGCTACAGCTTACATTACACTGGGTCCGGTAGATGGATACGGTGATGTGCTATAAATGTACATGACACCAGACTGGCAATTTCCGACCTTGCGTCAAGTTGCTCAACATGCAATCGTGCCATCCAAGCTCACCAGAATGCGTTCAACGCGACATCGTGCAGGCCAAAAGCAATATAAAAGAAGGAAAGCGCCTTTTGAAGCCAGAGACCCTGTCGACAAGAGCCAAAACGCATCACGATCCAAGCAAGCCTCGTGTGACAAGACTCAAGAGACTACTATTGTACCTACTACGACTTTATCGAGTAGGATCATGTAACTGGTCAAGCTGAGATGGTGGTGGCGCAACTGGAATCCTTCGTGTAACCACTCTTTGATCTTTCAGGGAATACTTTACCTCGCAGAAACGGTTTCGAAGATAAGATGATCGCAAGACGAAGCCGTTTCTGGTTTCCCTTGTACCGCTCGTACATCTTGTCTCGAGCGATTCTGCTTAGAGAACTCTTGGGTAATGACGACCCGAACGCATGGCCACTCAGTTGTGAGTCGAATTTGGCGTGCGGTGGAATGCGTACTGATAATGTAGAAATCATTTGACGTGAAGAATATGGAAGCAATAGGTACTGACAAAATAAAGAAATTTCCAAATTGTCTCAACTGATCTTTAGAAGTTCTATCGAAGTTGAAATGTCGTGCATCTGGAACAGCAGTCTTATCATCACTTTTCGAGGTCGTACGATCTTTTTATCTTAGCAACGAGCCACATAGAGTGAAACGCTCCGTAAGAATATTGTTTCGTCTCTGTTACATCCATCTTGTTAGCGTCCATGGACAAACAAATTCGGACACCAAGGTCCCGTGCGCTGTCAAGGTTGAAAGTTGGAGTGACAATTTGCTCTCGCGGGCCTATATAGAGGTCGTCTAACTGTTGAACCATCCAAGACTTCATATCGATAGGAACCTTCATGGTCACTGTTTACCAAGGCGTGGATTCCGGGAATCCCGACCTGAATACAATTTATGGGCCAAAGTTTTCTCGTATCTTTGGAAGTGCACATGTTTATTGTGCGCCGGCTGGTGCAAGACATATATCAAACGGCCAATTGCCGAATACCAAATGGCTGGACATTCGATCTTGCGCATATACAGCCGACAGCACCCCTGCAGGTCCTGATATTGTTTACTGTCATCGACTGGCAGCGGTTCATCTAAGAAGCACGGTAATCAAGCGCGACAGATGTATGCAGACAACAGGCCGATAGATCTCAAGCGCATCCGGCACACGCATTTCGATGAGATAGACTGCTGGAAAACCGAGGAAGATCGAGTCGAACAAGATGAGCCTTCAAAGTCGCGACCACACCAGGCTAGTGTCATGTCGTGAAGTTACATGCATAACGAGGAGTACATCATACTAGCGGGTTACACCTAAATGCTGTCTCTCAACGCCTCGTTGTAACCCGCAATCACTTACTTTAGCGGTTGCTGGGCGTTCTAGATCGACGCTATTGAAAGAACGCTTACTCCTACTTTATGCTCCGTGTTATTCCTTTGTGAGGTCTGGCCTCGTCTCAGAACGTGACCTCGAGTTCTGGCACCACTACTTCAACTGCACAGACTGTTACTCCCACGGCGGGCGCCGTTACAAACGGCTGGCATATCTCGGATGCGCCAACGAAACGACACCACGAGCTCTTTCGGGTGCTTCATACAGCAGCAATACCGCGATGACATTTGAGAATTGCCAGGCCTTCTGCAGCAGCAGCAGCAGCAACAACTACGGTCTTGCTGGTGTTGAGTATCGTGGTGAGTGCTACTGTGGCAATGGACTTCAGTCATACTCAAGCGTCGGCTATGCTGGCTGTAACATGGCCTGCACCGGCAATAAGACAGAGCTCTGCGGTGGTCCTTCGCGTTTGTCCGTATACAATCTTACAACTTACGTTCCTCGAACGACTGTCAAGCAAGTCGGCACCTTCTTGTCACAAGGATGTTATGACGAGGCAAGCAATGGACGCCTTCTCTACGGCGCATCTTACACTAACCAAAGTGGAATGACCGTCGAATCCTGTGTCAATTTCTGCCAGGCTTCAGGCGCGACGTATGCCGGTTTGGAGTATGGCCGAGAGTGCTACTGCAGTTCCTCACTTCCTACTACAGCCGTCACAGCGGATGCAAGCAAGTGCAACATGCTGTGTACCGGCAACTCGAACGAATTCTGCGGAAGCACATCCATTCTCAACGTGTATAAGAACACACCTTCGTCTGTCAGCACTGCTGGCACTCCTCGGACGGCGAACACCCTCAACAGCGCTGTCATCACACCCAATACCACCCAGCCAGCCCCGGGGTCGAAGGCGAAGCGGGCCGAGAAGAACGACAGGAGCATGGAGCTGCGCTTCAGAAGAGATACCCACATGTAAAGTGTTCTCATGATAACTTCTAATGTTAGTTTAACGTGTCACGACCTAGCACAGTCCCCATGGAAAAGGCAAGGCGCTGGGGGATAACTTGTTACAGACAACGAAAGGACTTGGGGCTTAGTAATATCGAGAGACACTCTCGCTCAAATACTACTAGAGTATAGTTGTCACTTCTTATCTACATCCTTATGTTTGAAATGTGCCAAAGTCATGATGCTATCCTCAATTAATCTCCGGGTTGCTTCATTACCGCCCACTGCTTTTAGACCATCTCTACTTAAGTCCCTCCCAGGCTCCTACGTCGTTTCCTTCGACTCAATGCCGAATAAATCTGGAGGCATAGGGATGACGGTCAGAGCACCCTTGCCGCTCCTATGGCCGAGGACGCGCTGTAGGCGTTGATGTCATGTACGGAGTATTGAGGAGCGGAAGAGGATGAAGATCCGATGTCGTAAGATGAGGAAGCGTGCATGCATCGAGAAGCACGTTGTTCGGTGATTGGCGGTGACGCCCTATTGACGTGTAATCTGGTCGCTGTGTAGAGTAAAGGTATCCCTACAGCCAAGCTCAGACTGCAGGATACTTTAGCAAAAGGATTGGACGACATATCATCTATTCTGCTGATGATGTCATCCTTGTCTTGCCAGCACAGCAAGACAAGAGGAATAACGTCGACAGCCAGAGCGGCCGTCCTGGTACTTGCTGTCTACATGAAGTTGGACAGAAGACTTCGCCAAGACTCGAGATTTGCGAGATTGGATGTTGTCGCCCTTTCCCCGCCAAATCTGGCGAGCATCGTTCTGGACAAGACCGGCCTATAGCAGCCAAGAATCGAACAACGTGCTTCTCGGATACGTGAGCACTGACACACTGGTTTCAGAAGTCCATCCAGGAACATTCGCGAGACCCGAGGACGATTCAACGGCTTGACCGCTTGTTGACTTCTGTCTCCTGTCTGCTTGCTGATCCTGGCCTTGCCGGAGCTTATATCTACTCTGCTCCTGCTCTCTTATCTCTGGCTGTAAAAGCCACAGTCCAATGTCCACTTCATGTCAGCTCCCTTGTATGTTGTGGACATCACCTCACCCCTGAGATTGGTGAGGTCTGATAAGGATTTTGATAAGACCAAGCAGCACAATGCCTCAACATCCAAGACGCAGCCAAAGGCGATAACGCCCAATGTCGCTGCTCCTCACCGGGTGGGACAAAAATCACGCTCCTTGATTGATGTCACTGATGATCGTGCGCGGCGGCTTCCCAGTTCGAACGGCTGCAATGGCTCTTCCTGTTACACCAGTACCAGCGATGAAGGAACTCCCCGCCTCCTCCCCGTCCAAGACGGAAGTAACGACCTCCTTCCCATTGTTGGGAGCGATGCAAACGCTTTGGATTTCCCAAGACGTTTGCTACAACAAAAAACTCTTCCCTCATCACATTCCAACATAGCTACACTGCATCAAGCTTTCTCCCATCTAGCCGAAGCCGATCTATCTGATCCACTATCCGACAGCAGCGCTATGGAAGAGAATATTCAGAAAACCCCAAGCACATCAGCGCGCCGTGGCCGTTCCTCTCCCCCAACTCCTGATCTCTTCTCACCGGCCCACAAATCTACGCCCGCCCCACCTTTACAGACCATATCCGATGGCACGGACCAACCGTCCATAGAAACGGGACAGTTAAGAGAAAGCGATACGACCAATGAGAAAGACCGCGGTCTTTACAACAACATAGGGTCAACCATGCGAGTAGGCGCGGAACAAGTGGAAGACATAGGAAAGAGAAATACAGGCCCAAGCAACAAAGTTCACGCCCAAAAACGCGTCGGGACAAGTGCGGTAGAAGCGGAGCCTACAGCGAATGCAAGGAGTCGTAAGTCTAGCCACATGATGCAGCTGTTCAAGGATACATCTCCAGAGCAGCCGACGGAACAGGACAAGAACCGACCAGATATCGTCGCGCAGAAAGCCAAGTACGCTAATGAGGACGGAGAGGTTACATCTGGAGCGCGGAACGGTGCCAGACCCTCGAAATATGTCTGTGCTGAGGCGTTTGTCGACGATAGCAGCAAGGCAGCGCAGGAGAATGTTCCTCTCCAACCATCTCATGGAAAGGCCTCAGAGGGACATCCAGAGCACGAGCGTCGCGAAAAGCCACCCCAGCCACTCAATGATGTGTCAAATGAGGCACCGAAAGACTACTTGACAGATGCAAGACGATCCCCGTTACCGCACCCTGTGCTGGCAGAGACCTATAATCAGATTGCCCAGCCAGTCGCAGACGATGGCGAAGAAGAAGAGCCCTCCGATAAGGAGCATGTGTCCTCCGCAATATATTACCCTCACAAGGCGCCATCTCCCGACACAGTACATAATGCTATAGGGGAAGCTGGACAAGAAGCAAAACAAAAGGGGCATTACGTAACTCTGTCTCGACCAGAAGCTAGACGCTCACTGGAAGACCAAGATGACTTGCTGCAAGTAGGTCACGTCAGTGGGCCTCCGTCATCAAAAGCGAGTGACAGTGGCGTGTCTTCTGCATCGGACTCCGAACATAGTTGCACTGATGCAGAGACAACTCCAAAAGCTACACCTGCGGCTCGCGGCAAATTTTTGGGATCTCGAGCTCGAAGGGGTCGTCGGCCGCAGACCGTGCCAGTTCCCACGATCGAACTCTTACCTTTCAAGCATCAAGTTGGTGGTCACACAATACTCTACAAGTTCCACAAGAAGGGGGTAACCAAGCCGTTGACGAATGAGGAGAACAAGTTTTATGAGCTTATCGAGCAGGCTCATCCGGAGCTGCTAGAATTCTTGACTGGGTATGTTCTACAAGGCAGCACAACATTTTCATTTGATTTGGACAGCAATACTAATTGCTGCAGATACATGGGGGTCATGAACGTTGACTTACCAAAGAAGGAGGAAGACAAGAAGAGGTCCAAGTCTGCGAATCGTGGCCAATCCGCGTCTAATGGAAACGTGGGCAAGGAAGCTGAGCAGCCATCTGTTGTCTCTGAAGATCGCGTTGTGAGCCACTCTCAGGAGGTCACGCAGGTACCTAAGGTCATTCTTGCCAATAATCGCCACATCTTTCCTACCAGCCTTTTCAAGAGCAAAAGGCGTCCACACGACGTAGGTTCTTCTAGCGATGATACAACCAACGAAGGAACAAACGGGCTGTCTGCGGTAGCCACTCAGGACGGGCAGACGCAATCGAATGATGCCCATAGTAATCAAGCCAGGCCAGCTTTACACAAGCAAACAGTGAGTTGGGGCATCTCTACAGTCCAGACGCCGTTGAAAGAGCAGATTCTCCGGGAGGTCTTTGCACCTCCTGTGATTCATCGCCGCCGCCATCATGGAAGGGGTTACGATACACTTCCAAAGGTGAAGGAGGCAGATGACCAGCCGTCTCAGCGAGCTCCGCTGGCAAAGGTACCTTTTGAGGAACAGCCCAGCAACCATAGTGCTACTCGCGAGGTTGCAGACACCACGAAACAAAATCCTCAAGTGCGTGTTGAAGCGGAAAACGGTCATTCAGATATTGTGGAGCCAGGAGATCTAGTGAAACCAGTCTCTCCGAAAAAGCTCAACGCCCGTCAACCAGCTGTGCTCCACATCACCGACGAGCAAGCACCACATACCAAGAATGTACCTATTCCTGGGGAAAAGCAGCTGAGAAGACGCCATTCCGGAAGCGGCCTTCTTAGCATGCAAGATAACGTTGATACCGATCATCGGACCGACCTCCAATATTACGAAGACGATTGCGTGGGTCTCAAAGAGGACGACATCTTCAGCATGGATACCGAAGCACCCAACCCAAACGATGGCAATCCAAATGACGGATGTTTACCTTCAGGAGATCAGCTTGCCAAACAGATGCCGAGCAATGGCGATGGGGAAGTACCTACAAAGCTGCCGTCAAAGTCAAAGAAATCCGAGCAAAGACCGATGAACCCCAAGCAAGCGCGAGTGCAGTCTGGCGAGGTCAATCAATTCTTTCTTCTGCTAGAGGATATCACTGCAGGCCTCGAAAAACCGTGTGTCCTCGACATCAAAATGGGCACCCGACAACACGGAGTGAAAGCGAACGACAAGAAGAAGAAGTCGCAAAGGCAAAAATGCTCTGGCTCCACCACTCAGAAGCTCGGTGTCCGCATGTGTGGCTTGCAAACTTTTGACACCCTGAAGCAGCAGTACTGGTTCGAAGACAAGTACTCTGGTCGAAGGATCAAGAACATCGAGGAATTTGCGGCGACCTTGAAACGTTTCCTGCAGCATGGAGATAGCAACGCCGATATTTCGAGGGCCGTAGCTGTGCTCTTGGAGAAGCTGGGAAAGCTTGAGAGCATCGTCCGCAAGCTGCCAGGGTATCGCTTCTATGCCACTAGTCTTCTAATATACTATGATGCTGTAACGGTCCAAGATGAGCAGGTCTCCGTCTTATCGGACCCAAGGGCAAGCAAACCGCATACCATTTCCGGCGACAAGCCCACAATGGAACGACAGGCCGAAGACGCTATCACTGCTGACCCCATTGACAACGGCTCGAGCAAAGAGCCCACCAAGCCTCCAATCAAGACCAAAGAGAAGCCCGTCATCGACCTTAAAATGGTAGACTTCGCCAACAGTGTTACCGCTGACGACGAACTCCAAGACCTACCCTGCCCTCCACATTACCCTGACGACGTTGACAGAGGGTATCTCCGCGGGCTAAGGACGCTGAAGACAGTTCTGCGACAGATCTTCAGAGAGACCAACGATGGGAAGGAATACGAGGGCGCTCCTGGGTTGACAACTGGAGCTAATACTGACGACGGTTATGAAGACGAGGGCTATGTCAGCACGTAACAAGGATACGCGAACAAGCTGTTACGGGATGATTTCAGTTGTTGAGGCACTTTTCTCGCTGCGCCCCGTTCCTGCTGCACTGTGAAGGGTAGATGGATGAAGGGGCCCATATGAGTACGTGATGGGCATACGCGAGAACGCATTCTTGTTCGTTGTCTCTATCATGAAGGGACTGCTGGACACCAGGGGTCCGACTGTGCTCTTTCGCTGTATTCTTAGATGAGGTATAGATATATGAGCGGATCCATGGCTTTGGCACAGTTCCTAATTCTAATTCTTGTCACAAAGCGGCTACTTCCTTCGCAGCGAGTCCTGTCTGATGCTTACCAACGTCCCAAAACGTGGTTCCCAACAGCACAGCCTCTCATTCCCAAACAGCTCCTTGCCACCGCTGGAGCGTTTTCTGGTTCACTCTTGATTTGACGTTGCAGGGCTGCATCACCCACTGGCTTTCCCGAAGCGGCGTCCATGCATGCCTGTTGCTGGTTTCTCTCCCCTGTGCTATCCCGTGCGGTGTCGTGTCATATACGAGTTCAGGGTCTTCTCCAAGCTCCTACGCTTGGGTATTTTTATTGAGTGAGAGGAATGCTAGAACGGTTTGCTCCTTCTCTTCACTGGTCATTCAATCAATCAATTTGTAGCTTTTGAAGAGCCAAGGATCGGGTGCAGGCGCATGGAATACGTTTCGAGGTGTGCGCTCGATCTATTCTCACTGATCTTAGATCCTTGGTCCTAGCTCCTATCCTCATTTATATCAATACCATCTCACCCGCGCAACTGGCCTACAGCACGCATAGCAGGAACCAGACAGCGTCTTTCCCCACCTCTGCTATCGCAGCCCTACTCCTTCCTCCACCTCATCTTACTTGAAAACCCTCAACACACACATCGAAGTAATAAGAAACCTATACATCTGTGCCCTTCACCCTCCCATATCGTTAGTCGTACTCGAGTCAGAAAAACAACTTCGCTTCCGCGAAGGCAGACCCCCAAGTCTCTTCCCAAGGCAGCATACGAGCTGCTTGGAAGAGCGACCTCCCCTTTTCGACACAGGGGAGAGGTGTGCTACATGCCAGAACAGAGTCGGTGCTTCATGATTGTTCGACATCGCTTAGTGCGTTGGATATCGGGAACAAGGGGGTGGGAGGAGGGTGCTATCCCTCATGATTCGCTGGACAGAGGATGGGTCGGTATGGGATGGGCCGCGATTGCGAGTGGTTTAGTGGGAAGGTGGAGAGAAGAGAGGAGGGTTCGTAATTGGGAGAGAGGAGGAGAGGGGGGTGGGAGATGGGAAGAGAGGATGACTGACTGAGGAGCGGGGATGGGCACGGAAATGGGGAAACCCGGGGGGAGAAATACCGTCTTGGTCTCAGGTTCAGACTTGTTTCTCTGCGTATGGGTTTCCTTCTTTGTTCATGCGTCTCTATAACTGAAGAAATGTGGATTGTATCGTTAGGTTGTAGCCGCTCTTTCTTCTTCTCTCCGATTCTTCTACTTGGTTCTTACTCGTTTAGCTTCTTCCCCATCCCTCCCTACGTCTCCTATTCTGATACTCACATTACTGACCCCGAATCCTATACCTCACTTTCACACCCATCGCTGTTATCTCCATTGTGGGCTAAGGAGACGTGTTCGCTATGAGTTGTGTACAGAAATCTCGGACAGTCAGACTTCGGGCATGGAGCATTTGGCCCAGACTTCGTCGATCTCGAAATGAAAGACCAGTCTGTCCTACGAACATTGAGGAGAAAATACCAGACGATTGATACCATCTGGCTTTATAATTTTGCGCGAGGCCGCAAGAGACATTCGCTGGAGGCAGATCGCGCGATAGAAGCGGATGCGGACATCATGAGTATAGGTTGGGAAGCTGGGGCAAGGCCCACGGTCCTCGAGCCTATCTTCGTGGCGTGAAGAATATTGACGGCCTTCTTAAACGGTCGAAAAACGCGGTCAGACAATTCGGACCCAAAGCAGTAGAGTAGACGAAACTCCCACAGGATTCCCGTGTGTACAAGGATAACAGGTAGGACACTGCTACCCAGTTCTTGTTCCTTCGATTTTCCATCGTAAGATCAGGATTACTCAGCCACTATAGAATACTGGCTCTGGCCATACACACCGTGCCGCCGCTTGTCGCGAGCGTGAGTTCATACGAAAACCACTGATTGTTCGTTCTCTTACTGTCTCCGTTGGTGGAAACACAAGCGAGTACCGGGCGGCTGTATGTCGTCTGACCGCTGATGCGGCATTTGATTTTCTGGCCCCATTTCCCAATGTTCCATCGATTCATTCTGCTCTCCATACCTATGTTGGATCGTGAAACGAGACCCGTGGTAAGAATGTATCCTCTATCTCTTGCAACGGCTTATGTTCTGCGGGTTTCCAAGTTATATTAGCTTTGACTACTTCAAGCGAAGTTCCAAATTTCACCAAGTCGATTGTTCTTGGCCCGGGGCCCCTCGAAACTTCCTAGCAGTGCGCTGTCTCCCAGCTCACAGTATCTTAGCAGTTTCCCTTGATAAGACTTAATCAGCGAGCTGTCCGCCTAGACGTACACTTTCTGCCACCAGGAGCCCATTGAATTAGTCTTAGCATCCTCCCAATTCAGTAGTACGGCTACTTGGGGGGAATACTGGGGTTGCTTGTAATTGCCAAGCTGGTCAGAACAAGCGGCCACAAATAAAAATTACAAGAACCGTCACTGGCGGACACACTTCCAGGCCTTCTCCAACGAGAGCAGAAGTACATTCCAACGCACCATGAAGTCTCTCATCTCCTCCCAAACCTCCACTATAGTGACTATCATTGCACATTTTCAACAAGCCCACGCAGTCTTTCCCAAATTTGACGAATGTGCACTCCTTGCAGAAGATCGATCAAGGTGTAAACCGGACGCAATTGATCTTGATGGCAGCCACGTCGACCAACGGGCCAGCGCTGCATTGGGCTCTTGCAGACGCAAATACCATTGCCCATGCAGGTATTCTGGCCGCTGCACACCCCAACGATCCACCGTTCAATTATGTCTTCAACCCTACCCACAATGTAAAGTTTGCACAGAACCTCCAGACGGTGATCGATATGACCGGAAATCCGGGAAGCTTTCGTCCAGGCACCCACATCAGCATGAGCTGCAATGATCCTGATCAGTGTAGGCTGCAAGATCCATGGGGCTATACAGCACAATGGTTTGCGAGCCAGAAATCCTTAGGGTACGTTTATCTCCAGCTGACGTCCCCATTTTTCATACTGGATGCGAGGACCATGCGAGCTGTCTCCAGCGTACATGCTCGACATATTTCGATAAAGAACACCCGACTCTTCCTTCAAATATGTAAAAGAGGTTGCTAATTTGAACACTACAGTAGTGTCACAATCTGCCAATATGGGCTGAACGTACTACAGCGTAACCCTCCCGCCTGCACGAAGAACCCTGGTTTGCCCAGTCTAGGGTGGGTGGGTCTCAAGTACCTGCTTCAAATGTGTGATATTCGATTTCCGGATAGACTGGTTGGTAATTACGCTTTTGGGCCAACGGCTTGTCATGCCCTGCTGGCAAAAGAGAGAGGTGACCCTGCGACCAATGCTGAGAACTATGCGTACATGGCCAGTTGGGCATACAATCGGGGGTTGAAGGGTGATGGGCCCTACTATGGCGCTCCATGTCCTCAGAATTGGGAGTGCAAGTCCTATTACCGCCTTGGGCAGCCGATGGTATCACAAATCGACATTCTGGATTAGATTAAATGTTGGCGTAATTTAAGTAAAAGGTCTGCTGTACCAACCGTTGGCTCCACAATGATGATTGGCTTACGGACACTTAATCCTCTCACTTGACTGACTATCCAACAACTTCTTGGGATTTTCGAACGTTTTGGGGCAGAACCTGACACATGCGCTTCGTGAACCTGTGAACAGTCTATGAGCACGGTATAAGAGGAGTACGCTGAATGGATAGCGACCGTCTGTACTTGGCGTCCTCAACGATTGTCTTGTGTCGGCTCTATGCTGTCTACAGTAAACCCCAATCAATGGACGCTGAGCATCGGAGGCAAGAAGCACTGGGGTTTTAAAAGGGTCGCTTCCACAAATAGCGTTTGGATCAACTGGGAAACCCTTCGATCATCTTTCCGAAGATTGCAAGCCTGTCGAAGTGACATGACCTCAACTTCGGGTCATGCGTGAGCGATTTTGCCCTCGAAAGGCCGGCGGTTAGTACTGTTCCCAACTCGGGGCTGACAACATCTCATAGTGATGATGCCAACACAACAAGTGAAGACTCAGAGACCACCTGAATGTATGATATCCACAATAATGTTTTGTGAAAAAGTATTTGCCTCTTGGGATGCTTCCAATAGCAAAGGAGGGCTCTCTGATAAATAATCATGTAGTTCATGTGAAGAGCTGAATCTTCAGGGAAAGTATCAAGATCAAAACAGACGAGAGGAACGTAGACATGTTAAGATTGAAAATCGAAGTACCCACCAGGACTCTTCTAGAATGACAAGGTTGGCCATCCCATGGTTGGGTAAATTGTACTTTCAAAGTCGTCGATTGGGAAACCCAAGTCATCATTCGCCTTCGGTGCCCCTTGATTGTACACATTAGCTTTGGCCAGGCACGTTGCATCTCCGATGTTATCGTGGTGTAGCTATGGTCCAACCCTGATGGCTGAGTCCATCATGAGTCTGTTCTCCGGGGGTCCCAACGAATGTCCCGAGGATCGTAAATTGCTCTCTGTGCTACTCCTTGGATCCTATGGCATAATGCGTTTCTTTGATCCGCAGGCTTCCTAAATTGACCGAGGGTATGTAAGGTGTGAAGAATGGCTTAGAGCTGGATATCAGCTCGTTGTGGTCGCTCTTACGATTCTCCAATCTTTCTGATTCGAGTTGTTCCTCTTGCTAAGAAAGGCTCTATACCCTAATATTAACCCTAGATAGAATTTTCTAGGCCGAGGCTGTTTACCTCTACGTAGTACGTCATCCGAGCCCAATCCTGCCCGACTGACCTGCGAAAGCTGATACAACGCCTGATCGTGGCCTATTCCTCTTCACTTTTCACCTCTCCTCCGTTTCTCTCCAGTAGACTGGCGAGTATGAACCAACACAATGGCCTCCAGGAGCCCCAGTCGCAGCGCCAACGGCGGCATCGACAAGCTTGACTTCGATGAGAATCGCAAGAAACCCTCTTCGACTCATCATGGCTCTGAGGGTTCTGGGCCTAATGGGCTGCTTAGGGACGATGATAGCCTTCTTAGTGACATAGTTGACGGTGTGATCGAGCGCGACAGACGGAAAATGAAGCGTGCTGTGTCAAGATACTCGAGCTTTGCTTGCGCTATAGTGAGCTGGTGAGCCTGAGAACGTCCTGAAAGCCTTCTGCATCGAGGTCCTTCAGCAAAACCCGGAGATCGAAGAAGCTGACTTGAACTCCTACTAGTCTCTGTGCTGGTTCTATAACGGCATACTCCCTGTACGCTCCCTTATTCCAGACTCGCCTCCGCTACAGCCAGTTTCAAGTCAACGCTGTCTCTATTACCGCCGAGCTCGCTATGTACCTGCCTGTACCTCTCTTCGGTTACCTCTGCGATCGCTATAATCCTCGGCCTCTCTCTGCTCTTGCCGGATTTTTCTTCGGCGCAGGCTATCTTCTTGCAGCGTTCACTTACCGCGCAAATGATCACGGCGACAGCCATTCATGGCCGTTCGGCGTGATGATATTGGCATTCGTGGGTATAGGGATGGGTACGAGCTGCATGTATCTGAGCGCTGTAACCACATGTGCGAAGAACTTTGGCCGTGGTAGCCACAAGGGCCTTGCGCTTGCTATGCCTATCGCAGCATTCGGACTAAGTGGGATGTGGCAGAGTCAAGTAGGCAGTCGACTCCTTTACGACCGAGTTCGAGGTGACGTCGATGTCTTCAACTTCTTCCTTTTCCTAGCCGTTCTACTCTTCTCAGTCGGCCTTATAGGCGCCTTAGCTCTACAAGTCGTCGACGAAGACGAGCTCATCGATGATGCCTTATCCGAGCTGGAACGGAGCGGGCTACTAGAAGATAGTCCCTTGTTCCAACCCTCTCTGCTTCACGATAGCACGCCCACCCACAACGCTAACACCTACGGCACCCTAACCCCACCACTTCTAGATTCAGCCACTGAAAGCGCTTCGTTTAGATCTAACGGCTCCGCGAATTCCTCAGAGGACCACCGGAAGAAGACCTGGCTTCTCAACACCGAGACCCAGCTGTTCTTGAGAGATCCTACCATGTGGCTTCTCGCCGCTGGCTTTTTCCTTGTTACTGGGCCAGGTGAAGCCTTCATCAATAATCTTGGCACAATCCTTTCCACTCTCTATCCGCCGTCCTCAGCAGGACCGCCGGCATCGAATTCGCCAGCAACACATGTCTCTATTGTCGCCTTGACTTCAACCCTCGCACGTCTTGCTACCGGTACACTCTCCGACCTCCTCGCTCCTCCTTCGACCCCAGACCGTCAGCATTCCTCTCCATCACCCCCCGGTATATCACGTCTTGCATTTCTTCTTACATCCACGTTCATCCTCTCAATGGCACAGATTCTACTCGCCTCAGGTCTTATACAGTCACACCCTTCCCTTTTCGGTTTGGTATCCGCGTTGCAGGGCCTCGGCTACGGTGCGGCTTTCTCACTGACCCCTATAATTATCTCCGTTGTATGGGGTGTAGAGAACTTCGGCACGAATTGGGGGATTGTCGCTGTGATGCCTGCTGGTGGTGCAGCAGTTTGGGGCGCTGTATACAGTGCTGTCTATCAGGCAGGCATTGAGCAGAAAGTAGCAAGAAGTACTAAGACGATCGGAATATGGGAAGAGGAAACGAGATGCTTCGGTCTCAAATGCTACGCGGCTACCTTCTGGGCTATGGCGGTTTGCTCATGGCTCGCCATAGCTTTATGGAGTACTGCGTGGAGAAGATGGAGGAAAAAGGGCATAGCTGTTTAATCAAATTCCTTGGCTTTGTGTTTGGCATTAGCGGTAGCATATAGAGTGCGAAGGGGCACGCATAGCATACTGGACGCTGGAGTCTGAAATCTGGATTGTACAGTGTTCTTGAGGAATAGAAGACGACGAGCCAATGCATGCATAGTCGGCACCCTCTAGCGTTCAACAGTGATCGATGTTCAAGCATTGTGCGGCTGATCCATGCCTCCATCATGGTTTCAGATTTTTTCCGTCATCAAAGGTTGATGACAGCGGTAAGTTGATCATATATTTCCTTAAGCAAGTTTAACGTGTGTTTCATGGTGTTATTCGCAATCGCTTCCGCGAGGAAGTCCGCATGTTTCTATCCCATGCGATGGCATAATGCACTTCTCAAGGATTCGTCTATTGGGCGTTTGATTAAGTCAATATGCTTCGACAATGTCTTCCCTCAAGCTATGGGGCCTTCATCAGTCATCTAGCCTATCGTAAAGTCGTCATCACGTTTTCTTCACAGTAGGCCAAGAAAGTTGGTGCACCTTTTCCTGCCACCGCAAGGGTTGCTTTCTCCTTGGAATCTCAGTTGCTCTAGGAAACATTGCTTTGGCGGGCTGTGCGCTCCTTCCGAATCCCTCGTTCTCACAGCGGAGACATCTCAACTGAATTATGGTCAAAAAATTCTTTAATCCTCTATTAAGAGATTCAACATGTGATTTGGTGTGATGTGTAGATTCATTTAGGTCATTCAAACTCATCGTCTTCCAAAGAGAGAAAAGAAGTTCACTTATTCTCAATTAAATACTCATAGATTTCTTGCCTTGTCTGTTGTCTTCCAAAAAGAGAAGGTCACTTATTATTGGTAAAAGATTTCTCGGTCTGTGCAGCATCAAGCAATTCAAGGTATGACTGATGTGCAGAGTAAAATGATTCACTGTGGTGCAAGCTCGATCTCTTACAACGAGGGAAGTTCACAAGACCCGAATATGCATGCTCAGCCGTCAGTAGATTCCCGGATGTCAGATCCCTCACCGTGCCAGCTCCATCCTTGCCCAGCCGTATCGAGCTCTCGCCTAGACCACCACTAGAACTTCTGAATCAACACTCTCCTTGAGACCATCACGGACCTTGTCCGCGTCTTCAGGGTCATCACAGTGGACCTCGCGAGAATTTTCTTCGCCGGCTGATTGCTATACTTGGACTTGCCGCCCTTGCAGTTCTGGATGTAGATCCGATGCTTCTTAGTAGCAGCGTTCTTGTTTGTACCTTGATGGTCGATTCGGTAGCCGAGCTTTCGGTCGTCGGCGATGGTATACTCTTTATCGCGCCAGCCGGAGAGCTTGCCATCGCTAAGGCTGTCAATGAACTTCTTGATCATCTTTTTTTCGGCCATGATGGATTGCGTTGTTTAGGTTTGACGGTAGATTTCGTTGAATGATTTGGTTGTTTCGCTGGATGACAGAGGAGGATTGGTGTGGAGTGGGCTGTTGGTGTAAACCAGGAGAGCGGAGAAGACGAAGACTTTATAGACATGGAAAGATTACTCACTCACAATGCACTGTCACCTATTGTGTTCGATCGCTGATAGCCATCACAAAGAAGTGATGAAGTGAAGTAGGTGACTCGTGAAAGCGCATACTCCTAGCATGTCAATGCCACAGTTCAAGCAGATGTGGCTCCAAGACGATGATATTGTCAACACGTCTCGAGGCCTGTACCTGGGTTTGCAAAGTTTCTCCGATGCAGGCATTGTTACGAAGTCGCCGTGGGTGTGTTCAATGCACAGAGACTGCTTGTAGATGAAAGACTTTGATGCAGAGACAATGTGTTATGGGAGAGTGATGAAATACATCCGTGTTCAGGCCTGGACTTACTCCTGCCTGAGTCTGAGCCGTACTAGGCTGCTTGTGTCGGAGAACAAACGCATTGTTGGACTGCGGTGCAAACAGTGATAAAGCTCCCCCTTGACAAAGAGCTTGAGCGCGCGGTTGCGTTAAATTCCTTGGCTATGGCACACCAGAAGGCAGAAAGTGCATTAATTCATTTTCGCATTTTCACCACCATGTCAAAGCCGCTTTCCACGGTCGAATAAGGTCAAATTTTAGATCATGGCAGAATCACTATAGTGTCTGTCAATTGACCAAAAGAATATGTCACAATATGCGTTCTAGTCAAGTCGTGGACATTAAAGTTTAGGGTTATATTTAGGGTTGTAATCAAATTGCACGAACCCTAGAATAAACCCTAAGAATACATCTTGTAAACGTAGAAAATTTGACACAATCTCTTGGTCAATTGATAGACACTATAGTGCTTGAGCCATGACTTAAAAATTGACCTCATTCGACCGTGGGAAGTGGCTTTGACATGGTGGTGAAAATGCGAAAATGAATTAATGCACTTTTTGGCCTATGGTGTGCCATATTGGCAGGGTACAAACTTCATTGTCGAATGACACTGGCATTGATAATCAACAACCTGAATCCGACGTTCATTGTCACCAAGAGCCATTCAGTTTTCCCTCATAAACTCCAGTCTGCCGCATTCGGACTTGTCATCTTTGGTACCCACATAATCGACTTCGCACACCATACTGATTAGAAAACATATCAGTCCTACCTTACCACTGATCAAACTCACACAGTTATCACCAACAATGGCTGAGCAGCGCAAGCTTCGCACGCCGCTGCGATGGACGTGGTACCAAGGTCACACGCCAGTATGGCCCCAAGAACCTGATATCGCTGCGGTAAAGTCTCTGGCTAGACAACATCTTCAATCAGAAATTAACACTACCATCGAGGAAGATCTGCTTGATGTTAGCTTTTTCGCCGAAGGAGGATTCAACAAGCTCTATCAAATCACTTATCACGACCACCAACCATCCTATCTATTGCGTGTAGCGCTGCCAGTAGATCCATACCTCAAGACCGAGAGCGAGGTCGCTACGATCGCTTTCTTACGCGCTCAAACCTCGATGCCAGCACCACGGATCATCGCCTGGCAATCCAACCGGAATGGCGAGCTTGGCTTTGAATGGATCCTGATTGCAAAGATTCAAGGAGTTCCAATGTGTGATGTTTGGCGGAAGATACCATGGGAGCGGAAGCTCGTGCTGGTGGAGGTCCTGGCCGGCTTCATCAAAGAGATGCAAGACCAAAAATTTGATTCCATCGGAGCGCTCTACTTCAGATCGGCCCTCGAAAACATAGGTGGAAAGCGTATCAACGCGATGGCTCACGACTCATCCACCGATGTTGTGGCGGCCGACGAGAAGCCGGATATATCGGACCAGAAGCAAGATTCTGACGCCAGGGAAAGTTTGGTATCCACAGGTTTCGAGTCTTTACAACTGCATGGGTCGTCATCTGAGGATACCAACCGATTGAAGCCTCTTCTTGAGTCAATCGCCAATACGCCCCAAACCAAGCCTACGCTTGCCGGCCATATCGGTAAAGACGATTTCGCCATTGGTCAACTGCTGGATGGTCTCTTTATCATACGTGGCCGACTATATATCTCAGGTGATCGCGGACCCTACTCAAACCCGATTCAATGGCTGAGCGCGCTGATCCACATGGAATTGGAATGGATCAAAAAATATCAGACTGAAGGTGACGATGAATATGACAGCGATCTCGCAGAGGAGAGCCCAGCTATGACATCTCTGTGTCATGAGTACCTGAAAATACTGCCTGCGTTGTTCGCGGAGGAGCAGAATGGGCTTTCTTGTATGCTTGATCATTCTGATCTGAATCCTGCAAACATACTCGTCAACCCCGAGACATTTGATATTACTGGTATTGTCGACTGGGAGATGGTCAACGTGGTTCCTCACTGGAAGGCCGAGGATCATCCCGTATTCATGCAAGACATCGAGCCCTTTGCCGAGGAAGAGCCGCCAATCCCATCCTACGATGACGAAGAAGATTGCGCCGTGTACGCTCGGGATAGATGGGACAATCGTTTGTTGAGACGTCATTGGGACGATACCATGGAGAGCCTAAGAAGCGTGGCTAAGAACGACGTGCATGCGCTGGAAGATGCTGTAAAAAGCAACTTAAAGAGGGAATGCTTGCAACAGATACCGAATCTGAGCGATATGTGGAATCGGACGCAGAGATGGATGAAGGAATACAAGTCGAGTAAAGATAGTCTTGATAATGAGCATGGGTCCGAGGCTAGAGATGAAGCCTGTGGCGAGGAGCAAGAGAAAATATCCGCTTAACTGATGTACGCGGATCAGTGGCTTCTGATTATAGCTAAAGAGATATATGGTGGTAGAATCGATACGATCAAGACAAGAATTGTTGCAGACTTACCTGCCTCTGCTGTTCTGGCTATAGCATGCATGTCAATATTTATATAGACATTGTAACGCTATGTGCTCGAAGTATCGAATTCCTCTACGGGACCTTGGTCGCGTATCTGCACTGATCTGGAACTAATCTGCTCAACAGACTGCTCCCCTAGCCGTAATGATTGGCGATCGGTCTGCTATTCGTCTTTCATTTAATCCGTCTCTTTATCGGGTTGTTGATTCTCTGCTGAGGAACAAGGAAGAAGAAGAGTACTGTGCGTCGAGAGCGGGGCTGAAATGCGTGCATCAATGACATGACGTACGGATTGGCTGAGCGTGGAGAAGATCGATCATGAAAAGAAATGCATTGCACCGTGTGAATGCACCCAGAAGCCTAGCAGAGAGTATACTCTCCATACTCAATGACTCGATACTTTAGGTGGATCGTTTTTGCCGTAAATGTGAGCGGTTAAACTTCGGCAGCTGGAGATTTACTATGCCGGAAAAGGTAGTCTGTTGTTTTGGTGCGATAAGCGATGCCCCACGCGTCATGTACATAGATCATCCGGATCGATTGAGACTGATAATGATATTCGAACGGCGTCGCACTCGATTCCACGCACCATCATGCTTACCCTTCAGTCTTAGAAAATGATTCCCGTGCGCAGACGCATGGTTGAAGAGTTTTGGGGTCAAGCGCAGACACCCGCCGATAGCAGAGTATGGATCAGCTCTTCGACTCACTTTCGGAGGATTGGGTCTCGCAGCCTCGTTCACCTCACTCAGAGCAAGCAAGACAAAGTCCTTCGGTAGCGAGCAGCCTGGGTCAGCTGAGCAATGGGTCACAAAGTCGCATACCCCGCATCAAATCGAGAACGAGCTCCCGTCTCTCTACAGATAGCACAGCTAGCGCACAACGCGCAACTTCCATAGCCTTGCAAGACTCTATCAAGCAACCACTGCGCGAGAAAACGCCCTCGAATTTGAATACCCACAACAACAAACCGCATCGAAAAGATGCTGTCAAGCTGGCGGATGCAGCCCCAAAGGCCAACAGATCCCATAAGAAAAAGGTTCCAGTGAGCTCTCCACCACCTATCCCGCAGGATACTGTGCAGCATAAGGTCTCGCCATCCAAACCCCAAAACAGTCATGGCACGCCAGAGTGGAAGAGACGACTTGGAAGCAACAGGGCCTCCAACGAGCAGCCGGACCTGTTCAGCCCGATAGGGCTTCAAAACGTCTTCAAACCTCCAACAGTCAAGGGCAAAGGAAAACAAAAGAAGGGCAAGAATCATCATTCTAACGCCGCAGACAAGGTGCCATCTAGCCCACCATCGCAATCCACCCAATCGCCAGCCACTCGAATAGGAAAACCTCGACAGCAGGCGACACAAACATCAGATACTGTGAACCGGGCTGCCGAAAAATTGCAAGATATGGCACACCAAGGAAGCGACGCGATAGAACAATATCCCGGCCGTGAGGGGGGTGCGGTCGAATCAAGCCAAGTTCCGGATGGCCATCTCCGAGATCAGACCGACAAGCATACCGCTGCGGATAGAGAAGCGAGTGGGTCGTCCTCCGATCGCAGCGGAACGGCTACCCCACGAATGAACGGCCCAGATCAATGCCACGAAGACTCAGTGTTGCTGGACACGATCGCGGAACGTAGCAGGGTCACAAGTGGCCAGACGGAGGATTACAATGAGGGCCTGAGCCCGTTCTACGTGTCCCGACAACACACAGTCGATGGACGAATTGACTATGCTGCAGTGATCGATACAGAACAGGTCCTCCAGCGGATGCAGAATATGATGCTTCTGAACAAACAGAGGCCCACTTCTCGTTCAAGTGATCGTGATATAGGCTATGCGGGTGCAAGCACCCCTAAAGTCTCTGTAAGCCAACAATGTCCGAGTAGCGACCGCACGAGCCATTCTCTACCTGATGACCTCTCCACCGGTACTGAGTCCTTCATGCTAAATGGAGGCTTCGTAAATCGGCAAAGAGGGGGCCATTCGCAGGAGGGTTCGTTCATGAGGAAGCCGCTCAGCCCATCCTCTTCACCTTCTATTAATGTTGCGGGGTCTTCGCGTGCAAGCACTGCAAGAAGAAATCCGAGCGGAAGCTCCTCAAGAAGCCTACTGGCGAAGAAGGAGGCAGCAGATCAACCCTTCACCCCAAAAGGAAATCAAGTGGATGGAGAGAGCTCCGAGAGGCCGAGGTCGTCTGGTAGCCCACTGAAGTTGTTCGGCCTGTATGACACCTATACAAACGATCGATTGTCGCGAAGAATGAGCAAATTCGAAGAGACGATGCCTGACAGCGCTGAGGTAGATGACGATCTCGAAGACAAGGAGGATATAGCTAGCCCAGTTGATAGATCTCGAGCGTCCAGCGCATCAGGTCGGAACACGAACTCTGGGGGCAAACGGCCTACTTCTAGGTTTAGTAGCTTTGGTGAGGGGGAGCTCGACAACCATCCATTCGACTCATATCGCCCTCTTCCGTTACCGTTCCCAAGCGAGAGGCCTCGAGATGTGCCGGTGCCTAAACGAATAGCTGGACAATTGACGTTCGAGGCGGCTGCAGACGAGTTTGCCGGCAGTACCCCTAAAAGGAAAAGGAAGAAATATCCTTCGACATCAACAGCAATTCCGGATGACGCTATGGCCCCGGACCTCGAGAATGAGCGGAGAACTGGCAGCACATACGATGACCAGCCTCAAAAAGTCGTCCAGACAGCTCATGGCAAGCGGCTGCCAAATTCACCAGCAAAAGTACCACAATCTAAACGTCGGCGAACGCTGGTAGAATCTGAGCTGAATTTGGATACCATCAGCTCTCCACTCAAGCCAGAGGTGAACCAGGTCCCCAAACAGTTTATGGTGGGTCGGAAAAGGAAAGATGCTCTATACGAAGACAGTACTCAGACGGCTGATCCGAGTGTTCTGGCAAGCCGGCATATATTGCGTCCAAGAAATCCAACGCCGAGTCAAAGTGGACATCCTGGCCTGCATGGAACCAATGCTTCCGCTGCTCTCAGGCAACACCAGCGACACCATCAAATAAGTGGCGTTTCTTGCCTGAACGAGTCTGAGCCGGTGGTGGACGCTCCGACGGAAAGACTCGCTGAGGAGTTGGCCAGCCTTGCTCTGAACGTGGCGCAAGATATGTCTGATGAAGTTCGAAAACCTTCAGTAACGACTGCAGACTTCTTCAATGAAGCGCAGCAAATCATGCAGCTCATCCGAGCCCGAGGCCGGCCTCCAAGTAGTCATATCAGTGAGGAAGAGCCTGCAGCCGACGCTTACGAAGAGGACTACGACCACGACTCGAAGCTCCTGGATTCTACAAAAGACGAGTTCTCTCGACCGCCTAGTCGAGAAGGTGGCAGCATGCGTAGATTACGAGAACCAGCTCAAGTGGACGCAAGGATCATCAGCCAGTTACGAAAATTCGAAGAGGACGAAGATATTGACATGGCATTATCATCATCTCTGAAATCTCTCAAGATTGCTCGGTCTGCCGAAAATCCATCGGCCGATGTTCGAAATGCTGTCCAAGAGGACGATGCTCATCTAGAGAGTGATTCAAATATCCGAATTCTTGGCCGTACAAAGGCTACCTACGAGCGAAAGCAGCCTTCTTCTGCAACAGAGGTGCCACTAACTACCACCAACGCCCAGCCGCAGTCGTTTGGATCGCATTCAACGTCAGGACCCTCCACACAATGTTCGGTTCCATCAAGTTCTTCACGTGGCTCAAGAAATAGAGCGATCATTGCACCCGAAACAGTTGCTCATCTGCTGTCTGACCAAGTAGCTGGTATGACGTTCGACCATGAGAAGCAGATCTGGGTCAAGTCGCGCAATTCATCCAAAGCAGAGGGCTCATGCAAGAAGGGCAGCAACAGTAGTGAGATCACAGATGGCGATCTGCTGGGCGAAATCCCGGATTTAAGCGTCGACGAGATTGAGGAGCTAAGAAGGATCAAAGTGGTTGAATATCCGTCTAAACGGCTACCGTCTGCGTCAGATCGCATTTCGAACCATGATCACGTAATTTTGGACGCAAAGTCCCAGCCTTCAGCGAAGACCGAAGCATCATCCAATTCAAGACCACAAACAGCCAACAGTCAGCAAACGGGTTTGGGCGATGTTAGTTCAGCTCCATCCAAATATTCCCATTTTGCTTCGAATAATCTTGTTGTTCCTGAGTCTCGCACTACCTCATGGGGTGATGAGGCCTTTGCGCGTAAGGTGTCTGGGAAAGGAGCCGCAAATCAGAGCACTGAGCCACCTCGGAACGTGGAGCATGGAGAGGAGGTAGAACACGAGATCAGCATCTCAGAAGGCCGTGTTTCACGGACTCCCAATCGCGGATGCCACCGACAGCCGCGAGTCGTCACAGTAGCGTTTTCCTCTCCGCTAATCGACCAAATCGAAACCTCATATCTGCATGAAGAAGGCTCTCATCTGCTAGAAGACGATGACGACCCAGACCTTGAGGACTCTGCACGCCAATATGGAGGCGACAAAAGAACGCCTTCTTCGGCAAGGAGATTGTCCATAGGCTTCAGGCGAGGGTCAATTCATCAGAGTGCTTCGCGTCGGAGATCTATTGGACAGCAAAACTTTATTGCAAGACCAATGTCTCGTCTTGATGAGCATGAAGAGCTGTCGATCGTTCATTGTACCAACGGAGTGGGTATGAATGTTGCTCTGTCCACACCATTGAATAGGCACTCGCTGGCCGTTCCTCGAACGTCTGGGCACTCTTCAAGCATTGGCTTTCGGCTTTCTCCATTACCTGACTTCACTGTTCATCAGATCGACCGACCACTGGATCGCTCTGTACTTGCCAGTGGTCAAGGATCTCAGGCGCTACAACGACAAGAACATCGGGTCTCGCCCTCTACCCAGGAGATAGTCAAGAAAATCACAGATGTAGAGCCTTACGAGCCATACTGGGAATATCTTCGTGCCATAGACTTCCGTGACAGGGGCATGCTCACATTACATATGCTCAGTGACTTCTGTGCACGTTTGGAAGAACTTGATGTTTCAAACAATCAGCTTGGGGAGCTCAATGGTGCTCCATCATCAATTCGATACCTCAATGTGCGCCGAAACTGTCTCTCAAGTCTTACAGCGTGGGGGCATTTGTACAACCTGCAGTATCTCGATGTCTCTGAAAACCAACTTACCAGCTTGCGAGGCTTCCAAAGCCTCATGCATCTCCGTGAACTGAAGGCCGATGATAATCAGGTTGAGAACCTGGACGGATTATTTGCACTTGATGGCTTAATCAATCTGAGCCTCAAGAGGAACCGGATCGGATGGGTTGACTTTGAGGAGGCAAATCTGTAAGATATCATTCGACGACTTGCACCTGTACACCGCTAATCGAGCATAAGACGCCATCTCATTAGGCTTGATCTGCGTGGCAATCGGCTCAATTCGATTTACGCTCTTGACTGTTTGGCCGCAGTTAAACACCTTGACCTGAGTAAGCCTATTCGCCCTGACAGGGATGAAGGCGATGCTAATCGAATACGTCAGGTAACAACGACCTCGGGAGCCTTGAAGAGGCCTTCTCGAACCCACTACTATCTCTGGAGAGCCTCAACATTTCCAATAATGCACTGGCCTCGCTTTCCATCTCCAACATTCCAAACCTACAGATACTGCGCCTTGATGGGAATTCTATCTCTCAAATCATCGGTCTCCCAACCCACAAAGCCCTTTCTACCCTCTCCTGGCGCTCCCAAACCCTTGCATCATCTACAGAAATCGACTGGCAATCCGCTCACAACATCACTTCCCTCTACCTCTCTGGAAACACCTTCACTACCTTCTCCCCCACAACACCTTTCCTCAACCTCCGCACCCTTGAAATCGCCTCCACGGGTATCCAAAGCCTGTCTCCAGACTTTGGTCTGCAATGCCCAAACCTCCGGGTGCTCAATATGAATTACAACGCTCTTCGCGACATAGAGCCATTGCTTGGTATTGTTCGCCTACAAAAGCTATTCTTGGCCGGAAATCGCGTGTCACGCCTTCGCCGCACAGCCACCGTTCTACAGAACCTGAATGCAGAACTCGCCCAAATCGATATGCGCAACAATCCGCTTACAGTAGGTTTCTACATGCCTCAGTCCGCAATCAGCAAGGTCGAGCAGCGCATCGTCCTCTCGACCCCGAATTCACCGCAGGATGAAGACGACGCAGACGAAGTTACTGCTGCTAGAGCGGGGCAGGCGTATCTACTTCCTCCTTTTGACAAAGATGACGATAAAACTGCGAGAGAGAGATTGGACGAGGACACGAAGCTACGAAGACGGGTATACGAAATGGTCCTTGTAGCCAGCTGCAAGGACCTGAGCACGTTGGACGGATTGGAGGTAGAGAGAGAGGATGTCGGCCGGAAGGACGAGATCTGGGATCGACTGAGGGAGTTGGGCGTTCTGAGGGAAAAGGAAGGGGCAGGGAATGAGGACATCGAGAGCTTGTATGATGAATAAGCTCTCGTCTGCTGGTGCGGACATTTGATCTGGAGTTAGTCAGGCATGGAGGGGAGGCGACATGGATTGTACGAGTGGTCAAAATGCATTGGGTAGGCGTTATTCCGGCTCTTCGACGGCGGATAGAGCCCGAAAGGGGAATGGGCTAGTAAGTCGAGGCTCAATAAAAGCGAGACTTCGCAATCTTTATTCGTACGTGCGATGCCTGTTCTCTCTTATAACCCAGAGCTTTGTACCATACTCCACCTTTATCCTCTTGCCACATCACTAGCCACCGTACTCTCCGTGGCCTTACAACACAGTCCTCACCATTTGTCCCAAGAGTCATCAAGTCCTCTACACCCTGGCCTAGCCTCACATCATCCTCATATGTGATCCGCTGCCCAACCTTCCCTTTCAGCCGCAGCGGTGTGTATCATAGTACTCCTTCGTCGACCGAGATCCGTTCAAGCGGCAGCCACTCCGTAAGAACAAATTCTCCCAAATCAATCTCCTTAACTGGAGAAGGTCCAAGACCACTTCTTATGCTGCTGCCAGTATGCTTGACGCCAGAATCCAGGTGTCAGTACTGAGTAGGTTCCTTGCAAAGAACATCGCTCAAATCCCAGCTATGCATGCCAAGAAACCCCAGACTCTCACCTTGTTCATGCCGCTCTGCTTCCATGCATCTCGAACCGCGTCGGTCTTCCCAGGATCATCGCACTAGACGTTAGCGAACACCAGATCGTGACCCTTCTTGCTGGCCTTGGATTTGCTATGGCCAACAGGTTGAATAAAGAGGCTGTGGGCCTTTGTATGCTCCGAGGAAAGCAGCTTGCGCAATCGGATACTTGAACGGGCTGCTCTTGACGTGCTCCGTCAGGGCGTAGCTTGGAAGGTGGCGTACTGTTGAGGTGAGGAAAGCATGTCGGCATGTCTGAGGATCACCTGGTCACTGGACGTCCATTATTCTTGACTCTTTCGTTCTGAGCGTTCTTCGGTTCATATATCATCGTCCTGAGTCACCCTCTCTTCGCTACTCTTGGGCTGACGCTCCTTCTGGGATAGATGGATAAGGTTCTGGTATACCGGTTTATGTAACAGAAGCCCTCAATCTTATGAACGTGTGTGGTTCTGCTTGAAGAGCAGCTTGCAAGAATATAGCCAACCGGGGTGGCGATATCTCTTGGAGAATCGGATATTTTCCACTATTCGCGGGATGGCTGAGCTCGACATGTGGAGGTGCTTACCGTGGTACACACCCTCTCTCTATGCCAGGGAGCCCAGTGCACACCATCCAGGAGAAGTTCCAGAGCGGGATCCAATGCGCTGGAGTTGGAGCGCAGTGAAAGCCTGTGATTGCGAGCACATACGCTACATCGAGCTAGGTATCGCTTCGACATCCTGCGACTGTCGGGGCCAGGAACACCTTCCTCTCACTCTTGTTACTGTGCCTGCTCTTGCCCAATAGCTAACTGGGTCATGCGCCTCGTGCAGAATGTCGTATACCTTGCTTTCCAGGATAATTGATTAGGTGACGGGAGTGAGCTGCGGCATACGCTGCTCGCACGAACCGAGCTCCTGGGTGAGCTGCTGGAGTGTTCGCAATACATCGTAGCGCGAATGGGCTGAAGCGGAGAGATACCCTTTTTAGGGCAAGGAAAACGAATTATTGATGTGTATTGATTGAAAGGGAAAAGGGGTTTGTAAGGGGTAGTGCTCTTCTTGGACATGCATCGCCATTTCGATAACGTGATCCCAGCTTTGCAATCATGGATCTTGTAGTGTTGGTACTCACGTTGACGAACAATCCTGCGGCCTCGAAGAAGATGTCGACAGAATTATCAGTCAAGCAATCGAGTGCTTGAGTGGAATTTGCTAGCTGTAGATATTCGATGAACATGCCATCAAAAGTACGGTCAGCAAATGCTGATATCGTTGTTCGGGAACGTCTCTGGAATAGCTGCTATTAGATGGCAGGCAGCTCGCAAACTCTCATCTATCCTTTGCGCAGGATGGCTTCGTAAACTACAAGGCCATTAGCACGCACAGTGTTGTCAGCGGCAATCAAATCAGCTCTATGGCTTCCTGCTATCCAAGGTCCCTTTCCAGTTTGACTCGGGAAAGGAGTATATCGACCTGGTGGTCATGCCAGGCTGTCCTTTTCCTCTACGTAAGCGAACCTTTCGTGGTATTCTGGTCTTTCTTTCTGCTTCGTACTAGCATACTTCGGGTTCAGTATGGAATGGCACGATCGAAGGCTCTGAGAACAGCAACAAGGGAAGTATTCCTGGCTGGCTGAGCGTGCTGATTTGACGGTACAAAGAAGCTCTGAAACTGGATACAGAACGGCCACCAGGGCTTTGCAACTGGAGGAAGAATTGGTACAGAGAAGTAGACTTGATGGCAAAGAGCAGTTGTAGCTTGTACAACGATTCCGACGACGACGAACAGAGCTTCCAACTTGCTCGATGCCAAGATTGTTCCAAGGATCTCGCATGACATCCAAAGCAAAATGTGACGCCGATCCTCTCGCAACAGGACATAGTACCATGAGAAGTCTACTTCAATACGAACGGTGTGCTGGAGCATTGAATGAAGAAACGGCCTCCTCTGGATCAGTCCAGCTCTAGGAAGGACCGAATCTTCGCTCGCGACTCAGACGAGACTGATTCCTGGCCAGGCCTTTGGATTCTTGACTATCTCACGCCTGTGCCCACGGAGAACTCTCTTTCAGTTTTCTCTTGTCTTTGTGGTCCTCCTCTAGCGCCTGTTTGATGGCTCGTCGCTGCTTCTCTTTCCCAATGATGGCTCGTCGGAGTTTGGGCATATCGTGGCCGAATTTGCATGTGTCGACGTCACAAACTCCGTGTGAGGTATTGACTTGCGTAGCGATATAATATAGTAAAACCCATCGTCAATGAGTGACTCAATGAAGACCAATCTCAAGCCAATGTCGACCATTCGAATCCCTGACATAGTGGTAGTCGTACATGCGAATTTCCTCGATTTTATATATCCAGCTCGTACAGCTAAGGGCGGATCTCGTCGATCTTGACGACACTCTCGTTGTTCTATGTCTCCAGAGTTGTCGAGACAAGAAAGTGATCTTCCAACCTTACAATTAAGTACTAAAAACTACCACCAGCTATCGACTCTGCTGAAGATGTAATCGTCAAGACTACTCGATCGAGATAAGCAGTTAGTAGAACAATCGTATCCATTCCGTAGCGACTGCTCAAAGATTAGAGACCTGCCTGCTTTAAGACCCAGCAATCTCGCAAGCCGTGCGCGCTGAGAGCAGCACAGGAAATGAATGTTCGAATTTTCAATTGAAGGACTCGGAGAAGTACCACTTGTAAATAGGCTCTAAGGGGAAATATTGAGAGAATCGCAGATTTGAGCGATTCCAATTCTTACTCTTGATTGAGGGGGAGTTAAAAATTGCAATTGTAGCCATCGCCAAGCTTTGGAAACAATACAAGGATCATGTCAAGTAGATCAATCGTAAGATCGCTTACATCGACAAATCGAAGCTCCTTGACGCCATGTGGTTTAGCAGCTTGGTCAATTCGTGGTGTGCGGCGACACTTCAACGTTGAAATTTCTCGGGCCATTAGGTATCAGTTTCGAAACCGTTGATAGTGATGACTGACCCACGTATGTTGACTCTTTCAAAATGCTGGCAGATCTTCAATGAGTCGTAATTGCAATTTCAATTTGCCGATCTGCATATCCTTGGCATGCTTTCATGTTAAACACAAGGAGTATAGTGGCCTGTAAGTGGTTTCATTCAGATAGAAAGTTCGGCTTCATAGTGGATTGAGAGAAGAAAGATGCTGCCAGACGAGAGAACGTACATCTCTTTGAAGACCATCAAAAATCTTCCAAAGGGCCGGATCGTACTCGTCCTCACTTTCTCGTACCGCAGAGAAGCCCATGAGGTCTTTCAGGTCGTAGCCTAAGCGTACGCTGCCCCTCCAATCGACTCGTATCTGTTCTCCGTTGTCACGACACGCGAATATAAGGATCAGTGAAAGGAAACGAAGTCTTGGAAGGAAGGCACGACCTACGCATCATGGTAGGACTGCTGCAGACCTCAGCTGAAGAAAAGGTATGGCGTTCGAAGGATTCGGGACCAATCTGATGGCTGTCAGACAGAACGTTGTGCTCCAATCGAAATTCTCTCTTTAGCCCAGGCGGGGTTTCTTGATCTTGTAGACCCAACTACCAATCGCACCTTTCAATGGTTGAGGCAGACATGCAGATGCCGTTCCTGATAGGGGTTTTGGAGCTTCTTTCGCATAATTGTTAAACCACTCCTCAGTGCCGTCATTAGAATATTTCATGTCGTTCGGAGGTCCGGAAATTGTACGCAGATGCAACAAAAGGAGTCGCCGCAGGATTCACAGCGTGTGCTGGGTTCATCCTCGTCTATCGTATAGTTGCGTTGGGGATATATCGTATCGTCGGGCTGTGGCGTTGCACGCAATTCTGCCTTCGAGTTCGCGGTTCAACCGCGAGATCTCCTGCCATTCCGGATTGTCCCGTCTGCAGTAAAGTCTGCAGGCCACTTACCGTATCACCCTTCGCTTGCTTCGGGATCGGGTATACATGCCAATCCTGCAGTGGAGCTTCTAGAGGCATGACTGTGATGTCTAATGAAGTATGAGGATGAATCCTCCAATTACATGTACGAATTATACAGTGTTGGTGATTTGGACCTTCGAGCTACCCAGGTCAGTCCACTTAATTGGTATTTCGATGTTTGTAGGACCAAAGACTCCAAACTCTGGTCGGTGGCCGAAATTATCGGAAATTGACCTGCTGCAAGTCAGGTCAGTGAGGCAGAGGGCTTCTCATCAGGGAGCTTGGTAGCTTTCAGAAGGTTCGCTTCGATATATCTCCAGACAAGCTATGACTCGGATTCCAGCTTTCAAGTTGTGAAAGTGTGTAAAATTTGTCTTTGCTTTGAGCGTGAGGTCTGAGCTTGCTAGCCTGTACGTAAGTACGCATTTCGATGGGTATGAATGCAGGCAAAGCGAAGACGGAACAGTAAGAAGGACTGTAGAGCGTATTGTACCTTGTCGACGAACCTCCCTTTCCAAGATTGCGTCTTCTCCGGGAGTCCATCTGCTAGACATTGTCGGAAAAGAGCATGATTATGAAATGTGGTCTAGGTCAAGAGAGATGATGAATCGATGGGCAAGAGACTCGTCAGTGTCAGTACAGCATATGCCGGCGGTGAGTATCGCTAGAACGGTGATGGTGATTTTTGTGAAACTTGGGACGCGCCTTAGGATGGTGAACCTGACCCACACCTGGTGGGCAGAACCTCTTCTTCGGCCCTTGGCCGCTTTTTGGCCCTGAGGGGAGTTTACTGGTGGATTTTGGAGAGGTCGCTGGAATTCTACCAAAAGATCAGTAATGCTGGGTTGCGTGTTTGACAGCCCAGGTACCTACTTTGGGGAGTTGATGGGGTTTCGTTGAAATGCCTTTCAGGTTCGGCTTCTGAGGGACCAAGGGATAAGTCGTCATCTACAATCAATTAGGTTTTAGATATTTCAAAGGCTTCCCTATACCGACAATTTTCTGTGAGCTCCTCGAGGGTAAGCTCTGGTGGAGAGTTGCATGGTGGTGGTGACTCTTGGATAGAAGCGTTCCACAGAGGCAGCGTACTAGACGCTGGTTGGTCAAGTGAGGTGTCTTGAGGGTGTGAGATATCTGCGTTGTTTACGCACGCATCGGAGATGAGGAGATTGGTCACTCGGCGAGTACCAAATCGTCCCCATCATGGTCTTTTAGTAGTTGTGCATTGTGTTGCATACGCATCATAACGAGCCAGCTCAGCATCACACTGAATAGACGCTCTTGATTGATGAGACTCCGGAAGCCACGTATCTCGAACTCGTAAAATACTCGCAGACCTGGACGAGAATTGATGACATGCGAATCCCAGATAATCATTGACCCCAGAAGAATAGATGACAGGTATCGTAACGAAACTATGCGAAGGTCCAAGGATTAGGTCACGCTCCAGGGGGCTGCTTTTGAATTGCTTGCTATCTGACGAGCGTAGTTGAGCCCTTGACGCTTGCTTGTCACCGTAGGTAAGCGGACCCGACTACTGAAACGGTCTGCATCCGGGCTTGTTGTGCAGGATGACCTCGACACCATATATATACAGGACTCATCATGTCCGGTTTCTTGAGCAGCGAGCAGTGTTGTCTGATGATCATCCATGCCATTCTGATGTTCTGTGCATAAAAGCTCCTGACAATCAAGACAACGATCCTGCGGAGGCTATTATATGTTCAGATTGCTTTCTCTGGCATTCTCAACAGCTCCGATAGACTGTCGGCGAATTCTCTCGAACACAGGGAGAGTAAGATAATCGCAGCCTTTCGAAGACTCAAGGCGGAGAAGTGTGTAAATGGAGAAGTCACCCAGTTCCTGGAAATAGAACCCGGCAGAGCGTCAATAATGATACGATTCCTTCGAGTGTCTTCGACGTAGCCGCAATCGTACTTCTTGTAGTACTGTTTACACATCCTAGTGGACGCGGAGTGCCGTCTGCGTCCATGTCAGCTCCTTAAAGGTAAAGAGGGGGAGCGTGGGCCTGTCGAGGCAAAGACAGAAGCAGGAGGCTATACTTACGGTGAAGAGGTAGATTGTGGTGAGCTTGAGTAGGCGCTTGAGACCTCCAGCCAAAGCCCTGCTACCTCTGAGACGGCGTATTCTGCCTCCTCCTCATCCCAAGCCCCCATAAACACCAGCGATCGAGCCTCCCAACCAGTTTGCGCTCACAGTGATGTTCTTCAAGATCGTGCCGTTGAACAAGTGCCGGAAAGTAATGAAGTCGCTTAGGGACCATCCATCTAATTTCCAGTTCGCTCTTTTACTGATTTCGTATGGAGGTATGAAGGAGAAGTCTTGTGTCCTGCGAGCTGCTGATCATAAGACCATTATAGTAAGGCGCTCCTTTCACACGACTTCTCGAATTTCCTGGGAAGGTGGGCAAACCGAATGTTCACCGTTTTGATCTCACTCACTTTGAAAGTACGAACGAGAGCAATGTGGGCTGAAAAGATATAGTAACCCGTCGGTAGACGTTGTCCGGTGTGGTGGCAACAGGTAGACAGGAAGGAGACAGAAGAGGAGGGGTGACACAAGTTCTCAGTATATAGTAGAAAGATTCAAGCCTTCTTCTATGAGTGTCTGCAATATTACTGTTCGATGAACCGTATTCTTCATGGTCACTCTTTTGGTTTATCACATAGAGACTAGATTCCAGGTATACGGTGTGCGTTGTTGGGTAACAATAGTCGCAGCATATCACACAATGAACAGCCGTTATTCCTGATAATAATCTCCAAGATTCGCGTGTCCATTTCCGAGTCGAAATGAGCCTGGCCTGCCGTCGCCGGCATTGTTCACAAGGGATTATTTTGAAATTTGGAGGATTTCGAGAAAGAAGACTTAACAAAGTATAACAAAGAAGCTATTGCTGATGGTATAGATTCTCAAGTGCCTCCAAGCGCTCTTAGACCTTGTCAGCGTTGATCAGGTAATCCTCCAAGTGACGTAGATACTGGTCCTCAGAAACCCATTGATTTCTCCGTCGGATGATTGGTATTTGACCCGTCTGCCTGCATCACCATTCTCGTTGGAAGTGGGCTAGTGTTCGACGACGTCGGTATGTATCAAGAACAGTTGATAAACATGAATCAATTTGCCTTTCTTGGTCAAGTTGGTAATCGGGTGAGCGTTCAGGTAGCGTTCGAGCTGCGTTAGCAACCCGGGCCGGTGCTACTCGCCTTTTGGTGCGGTTTTGAGCTTGCCTTCCTCGATGAAAGGAGTAAAATCAGGGAAGGGGATCTGATCGGTGACACAAGCTCGCTCTGGCTGTAGAGACTCAAGAGTACAGCTGTGTTCCCTGGACCCCGCATGGCCAGAGCCGTAGAGTAAAGTCCCACCAGCTCTAAAATCGACGATTTGATAGGTCACTTTCACGTTGTGGGACGCGACTGCGGCAGCTGCTGGTTGATGGGTTATCTTCGTGATAACGGACAAGCTGGGATCCTCGCTGACTGAGAGAGTGTAAGTGGTCTTGCCAAAGAGTCGCAGCTGTCCACATGCAAGGATCTGCGTGCTCACGTGATGTTTAGATGTGCGGAAGCATTCCGCTCGTTTTCGAGGTCTGCCCGTTAGCAAAGATGGCTTCTGGTGGGTCTGATGCGAAGATGTCTGCGAGAGTAATCCTTGGTAATTATCGCGGATTGAAGATCCGTCACACCTTTGACAAATCGCCAGATTAGACTCCAGGGACATGGATAATTTACTGGGCCTCGAGACAGCTCCTCGTCGTTATCGTTGTTCCCATCAGTGTCGACTTCCTCCACTTTTTTGCCTCTTTTTCTTCGATAGCCTTCTTCCCTTTGGTTTTCCCCTTCTTTCTGTAACTTTGTGAATCATTCTCTCCATAAGAGTCTCTTAAAGGTGAAGTGGCTGCTAAACTGGGTACTTATCGCGCCAGATGCTTTCTGGAAACACCGTCGTGCTTCTTGTGGAAAGCATAGGGCGCTATGAGTGGCGGGAGAGAAGATCTAACAGTGCGATAAGAGCATGCCGGAAAGGATTGTGAAGTTGCGTGTGAATGCCGAAGCCAGCAAGGGTTCCGTGGCCGCTAGAAGGACAGTGAAGTTGTGTGTGATTTCCAAATCTAGCAGAACTTCCACGACGGCTATCAGTATCTCGGCCATAATGCATACCGTGAATGTGCCTGTCCAGGTAGGAACATGGCGAGACTCTGTTTACTTCTCTAGGTCAGCAGGCTAATCGGATTAAGGTTGCCGGAAGGACATTGAAGTTGTGTGTGATTTCCGAATCCAGCAAGACTTCCAAGACCGCTGTCAGTATCTCAGCCATCGAGCATAGCCTAAATGTGCCCTCCGATATAGCGAGGATCTGGTTGATTCTCCAAGGCAGTCGTTCAAGCAGCTTGACAATGCCGGAAGGACAGTGAAACTGTGTGTGATTTCCCAATCCAGCAGAAACTCCCCGGCCACTGTCTGCATTTCCGTCATCGAGTACCTGGGAACGCCCTTCCTGGTGGGACATAGCGAGCATCTGACTGATCTTCCAGATCAGCAGCCTAAACATTGCAGTGAGCGAGCCAGGAAGGACAGTGAAGTTGTGTGTGATTTACCAATCCAGTAAAACTTCCGTGGCCGCGGTCAGTATCTCGCTTATCGAGTATACGCTGAGTGTGCCCTTTCAGGTAGGATGTTGCGAGGATCCTGGATAATCCTCCTGGCCAGCAGCCTGACCACATCGACGTGGAATGCTCGGTTGCCGTGTTTGTGATGGACCACGACTGGCTCGCAGCTCATTGTCCCAGCAGCCTAACCGTCAACTCATCTTCGTCGGTTCCTTCAGCCAGGGAAGGGTGGGAGGTGGACTGATACAGTCAAGGAGGTCCTTGGGATCCGAGCGCTCGAGCGAGAAACGCAATGAGCGAGTGGCCTTTATTATTCTTGCCTCTTGTGAAGCCCTATTGGTAGAAGCAGCGGCCATGGTGACGTATCAAATATCTTTTGATTTGAAGGCTGTGAGTTAACTCTCTTTGAGGTCTTCTTCCTCAGCGAAGAAATTTTTAAACTCCTCTATTCCATCTCTATGATTCCAAAAGATTCTCAGGACCGGCGATACACGATCATGGCGAGTCGTGGATAAGAGAACTTTTCCAGCTCGCTTTCGACTTGATCGATGATTTGTCTCCAATCCCTCTGCAAGGCGGATGTGGTCTGGAGTTCAAGGCTCACAAAATCAAGCAAGAGTACTATGGTATGAGTGTGTTGTGATTCATTGTATGTACAGAAGTGAGTGACAAAGTGTCAAAGGAACAATATAGTATAAAGCTCAGCTTTGTGGGTTCTTGCTTATGTAGGCGCCGAGCACGCCTATGTAATCAACAGGTCAGACATTCTAGCACGCTCCGTGGAGTTCCTCTCACACTTCAGCTCTTAAGACATGAGCAGTGAGTGTTCACATGAAGACATGTTGATTTGAGGTGATTAATGAGTCATGACTGCACGAAAACGCATTGATCACTGGCTGGTGCCATTTTGCAGTCTCTGGCCAACGTGGCTTGAATTGAGAGCATTGTTGTTGAACAGAACAACGCTTTGCCGATTCTGCGATGGTGTGCCCGCCCAAGGTTCAACCAACGGCAATGCGTGAAAGCGTTATTCCTGGCGGCGGTCTCCACCTAAGAAGCTGTGGGGTAGAAGTGAGGAGCCTCAGGAATGGGCACAAGCCGCTGTGGGTTCAGCGTGAAGTGCTCGGAAGATGCCTAAGTATTGGGAGCAGATGTGGGATGTGCCAAGTGTAAAGACGTGTTTGATGTGTTGAGGATGCCATGGAGATTAGGTTGGGTTCTATGTAAAGGGCAGAGAGGGATGTGTATATATAAGAGAGTTGTGGAGTGGTGGAGGTGGAGGAAGTGCGAATATGTAGGAGAGATGGAGCTGGGAAGGGGAAGGAGGGCCTTAAGTAGGTGGTTTCGCCGCCAAGGAATGGTGAATAGTGAACTTGATTGAGGTCTTCCCCTCCCTGAGCCGTGAATTCTGAGCACTCAGGAAGTATATAATCAAATCACTATCTGGTGAAATCGCCTTATAGGGAGAATGATTCCTTTACAATCCCGTGATCCCACCATGACGCTATGCACTTGTGAACCATAAACATGCCAGAAATCCCAGAGAGCAAAGTCATACCTATTGTGTTGACCTGGATTCCCTCTCTGCTCTCTCAATCAACCTGATTGCCTCGCCCATTATATCATCACCTTTCCTCCAACTCCTCAGTAAAACCCTTTTACCGTCGAAGATCTCCTTCGCTCTCGCCCATCTCCGCTTCCACATCTCCTCCTTCTTACTGGTCAAAGGAGCCGTAATACCAATCGCATCCTCAGAGCCGCCCTCAGAAGTATAACCATTCCACCCACCACTGAGACGGTTGGTCGCGTAGTGCGCAGCAGCGGCTGGATAAGAGCTTAGATTGCGTCCTGGAGGTACCGGAGGTGAAGGTTTCTGGGTACGATTGAGGTCCTCCGCAGGAGTAGATCGTGGCGGCGGCGCTTGTTGTTGTGACTGGGTTGTACTGTACGACGACCGGGCTGGGAGGGCGTTGTAGGCAGAAGCCAACTTGTTGCGAGCAGCTGCGCGATAACCCTGACGTTCGATAGAGGACGTTTTGTTGCCTGGTGGTGAGGCGTTCTGGAGTTGGGAAAGGGGGCTGCGGTCTATCGGCTGAGTAGAATCTCCTGAGCTGGAAAATTGGTGGGGCTTAGGTGGTAGGATTGGCTTCCGAGAGACGGAAGGTGGTGATTTCGAGGGCGGAAGGTTTGATTTCATAGAGAAAGAGCCACCCGAATTATCTTGTAGGGATGTTGGTTTTGACGGTCGTCGTGGTGGGGAGGATTTTGGTGTGTTAGTCGACGAGTGCTTTTCTGACTCAGGGTCCGTTGACGAGCGAGTGATTCCCACCGTAGGCTCATCGTCGAACTGGATCAACTGGCCCATGATTGGGCCTTTCTTCTGCGGCTCGGCGACACTCGTATGAACGGACCGGATAGTAGGCCTAGGTGGTAAATTTGGCTTAGGCTCCAGATCTGGCATCGATATTCGATGCGACAGTGTCCCGCTGGCTTTCTGCTGACTACGTATCGACGACAGGGAGCCGCGTTGTCGCAGTGGCTTCGAGGAGTCAAAAAAGCCTTGCTGTTTCGTGGTGGAGACATCCCTGATGAAAACACCGAGCACACGCCCCGGGTTTGCGAGGACGATCTCAGTGTATAATTCGAGGTCTGCTTCTCCACTGTCACCAACAAGGATGAAGCGTCTTTTGGGGAAGTCTTGCATGATCTTGTCCAGTGTCCCTTTTTTCCGTTCAGCGACCGGCTCGAAAATGCCTTGAAGCATCCCGTTATATTGTTTAAGATGATATGTCCCTTTTGGTAACCCAGCCAACGCAAAAAAACTCGTGAGTACTGGGTATAATTGCCACGGGGCGTTTGAAACGTAATGAAACTGGACGTCCCTTTGGGCCATACTGCCGTACCATTCTCTGACTCCTTCGATGGTAAGATCATGAAGCTCGCGAATGAATACGTTACGGAAGATATCCTTGGCGCCGTTACCAATTCCCGAGTGCTTGATCGTATCGTCGATGTCGCTAATGACACTGATACCCTCCGGCTCGGTGACCTTTACCTCTTCCGTCGCGGAGAGCTTCTCCGAGGCAAGCACTCGGACATGGGTGGGAATGAAGTCCAAAGGGGTCCGGATAGTGAAGTGACCCGACTCGTTGGTTCTGAGACTGCGCGATTCTGACGTTTCGTTATCGTAGAAGAAGACCGTAAGCGGTGTATTGACAAGCGGAAGATGCAAGAAAGGTTTGAGCCTAGACATGAGATGCGCATTGGCAACGGAGAGCTCCGCAGGACTCATATCTTGCGGCTGATTCCACGATGGCCTTTTCTCTAGCGAATTGACCGAGGACGTGTCGTCGTCGTAGACGGATCCATTGTTACCACGGAAGGGCAAGCGTGATGATCGCTCCTTATCTGGTGAAGATGTTCGACTGTGGGCTGGAGAACTTCGTATGCTCACTCTATCACTGTCGCTGCGGGGTGGCTCACTAAATCCTCCTCGCTCGGCCACATCGGCTTCGCCTTCACCCCGTCTTGCAATTACTTCAGCCTCCCGCTCAATCTGCTCCTCTTCATGCTTCGATGCATGAGCCTCGAGCCTTGAATGTAATGTACCAGAAGGGCTCGAGGGTCTACTATTCGAAGGAGGGACAGGCACTCCGCTCAGCCGCCGTGCGATCCCAATCAGGATCTTGTTTTTCCGGCTCACAGGACCACGATGGGGAGAGTAGATCCAGCCCCGGACATCCACATCAACGATACAAGTATCGTCCTCGTGTCTTTCCCACTCTTTTCTCCAATACTCTGAATCTCCCGTAGCCTTGCCGCTTCGTGAATCTTGTGTGGATCCAGATGAACCTCGATATTCCTGCTTTCGAGGGTAATGTCTTCGTGCGTAGCTCGGAAAGAGTATCATCTCCTCATCGCCGTTGTGAGCCGACGTCAGCTCTGGGAATGACCCCGGTATGCTAGAGTAATCCTCGCCATTCTCTCCATCAAACTGCCCGCTCCCTGTGTACGATTGACGAAGCTCGTTTGCGGCTTTGAAATAGCCCGCCAACTTTTTGCGCCTCGAGCCTCGCTCATGAGAGGGGTATCCATCGTTGACATCGCCAGAGACTCCCCGCTGATTGCCAAAGCTTGGCGTACCATCGGCATGTGTCATCTTGCTGGCTTCAGACGATCGTGCATGTTTCGCCCGTACTGCTGCAAACGCTCTGTTCCTTCTTCCGATGCCTAGTCGTGCAAGAATGGTCTTTCCAGCTGCCTTACGTCGCTGACGCACAGCCTGGCGTTCGACTATAAATCGGAAGATGCGCGACTGGGCTCGAATGCGGTAACGAGGGATGATTTCGTGTCTAAAGGCGGAAAGTCTGGCTCGTGCTCTCTGCCGCGTGTGAGGGAAGAGGTATTGGAGGAGCGAAAATACGTCTGTTCGACTCCTGCCCCGAGCTCGATAGAGTGACGGAGCCAGGGCTGAAAATGTTACTCGTGGAATGAGCAATTAGTATATCCACACATCGCCATGACTTTGGTTTGTCGCAGGTGGGTATGTTCACTCCGGACCGGGGCGGGCTTTACGAACTATTCCACTGGCATTGTCATTTTATTTCGGAGGTTTCGAACGACGTACGGATACCTTACTTTAAGTCACGTCCGTACAGCTACTAGTAATTTTCGGGTAGGACGTCTTCTCTGGTTCGAACGCATGACTAACAAAAACCGGAGCACAGAGAAGCCATAGATGCACGAGACCGTACCTTAGTCCAATAATCAGATCCCTTGACGTTTCTACGCATCTGTGACGCAAGCATACTGCATCTGGCGGAGTCCAACAGGAATAAAAATGATCGTGACCTAACGATAAAGTATCTCCATTGGACGTTGAGCGCTGGCTTGCGGACTTGGCTTCGACGAAGAGGCATCTACCGTCATGTAGGGTAAGAGGGCTGCACTGACAAGCACTCCGCGCCCGGGTGTGGTGTCCGAAGCATCCATCTCTCTCCATTTTATTCCGGAGCAGATCTCCCTGCTGGGTGCGCCATGCTCTGACCTCCTACAGCATCCACCGTTGTCCTCCACCCTTCCCCGGCCTCTCCTAGGAGACGTATATTGGGATGGTAACTAGGGATGTAGGACATGCTACGATGGCATCAGGGTTTTCTTCCTGGATTGTGTCTCACCACCGAATCGCTGAGGCGTTCTCTGTGACCCTTAGGCAAATAGTGTATGGTGATATGAGTACACGTAAATCGTTGATTTGTTCCGAGCTACACTGTAAATACAGCTTGTGAAAAAGACGCCTAATAGAAGAAGCCTCCTTACGACCATCCGTCTGGATACACATGATTTAGCCGAAGAGAGCATCACCTAGACGGATCGACACCGTCTTGGTCTGCGAGTAATTCGCCAACGCTGCCTCGCCGAGCTCACGCCCAATACCGGACTCTTTGAAGCCACCGAATGGCATCTGGTGGTGCAGCATGTTGTACTGATTGATCCAGACGGTACCGGCGCGCAGTGCGTTCGAGACACGGATGGCGGTGTTAAGGTTCGTTGTGTGCACGGCGGCGGCAAGACCGTAGGTGGTAATGTTACCGAGACGGATGGCATCCGCCTCGTCCTTGAATTTGGCGATTGAGCAGACGGGGCCGAAGATCTCTTCTTGCATGATCTTCATGTCTTCGCTAACACCAGAGAAGATGGTCGGCTGGATGAAGTAGCCCTCTTTGCCGTGGCGCTCGCCGCCGGTTTCCACCTTGGCGCCCTCTTTCTTTCCGGCATCGATGTATCTGGACAAATGTTAGCATATAAGCTATACAAGATGTTCAGTATGTGCTTGGACCTACCCCATGATGCGGTCGTACTGTAGCTGTGAGACCTGGGGTCCTTGGAAGGTGTCTGCGCCGAATGGATCACCAACCACGTTCTTCTCCGCCCTCTCCTTGAACTTCTGGACAAATTCGTCGTAGATCTCTTCTTGCACGTAGATCCGCGAGCCAGCACAGCAGCATTGACCGTGGTTGAAGAAGATGCCGAAGTTGACCCATGAAATGGCGTTGTCAATGTCCGCATCCTTGAAAACAATGTTCGGGCTCTTGCCTCCGAGCTCAAGAGTAACCTTCTTCAGGTTCGATCCGGCAGACGCCTTCATGATTTGACGGCCAACCACAGTGCTGCCAGTGAAGGCGACCTTGTCGACATCCATGTGTGAGGAAATAGCAGCCCCGGCGACCTTCCCGAAGCCTGACAGGACGTTGATGACACCTGGTGGGAAGCCAGCCTCCTTGACCAGCTTGGCGGCATACAGGGCACCCAGAGGAGTCTGCTCGGCGGATTTGAGAACAACAGTGTTACCGCAGGCAATGGCCGGGCCAATCTTCCATGACCACATGAGCAAGGGGAAGTTCCAGGGGATGATTTGTCCGCATACGCCAATCTAGACACGCTCAGCTTGAAGTCCTGTTTGCAACTCCACCATATACTCACAGGCTCTTGTCTGGTGTATGAGAAGGTATCTGTGTTTGTGTCGATGACCTTGCCCTCGATCTTGTCGGCCCACCCACCGTAATATCTCAAGCAGCCAGCGCACATGCCAATATCTACCTTGGCCATGCTAAAGGCCTTGCCATTGTCTAAGGACTCGATTGCGGCAAGCTGGTCAAGGTCTCTCTCGAACAGGTCGGCCAGCTTGGTCAGGTATTTGCCGCGCTGCTCTGGGTCGACATGACGCCAGGTCTCCTCAAAAGCCTTCCGGGCAGCTGACACAGCAATGTCGACATCCTTCTCTGTCGCTTCGTGGACGGCGACAATGGGCTTTTCGGTGGTGGGGTTGATGGACTCGAAGGTCTTGCCGTCGACGCCTTTGACGAATTCACCGTTGATGAAGCTAGAGTCAAGTCGGTTAGATCCAAAAGCTATCTGATAGTGGGGCAGATGATGACGATGCGGGGTGTTCGTCGGTGGTCACGGTTGAACAGTGCAGCGACGAGGATGCAGAGGCTGGTGGAAGGTGAGATCGGGTACTCACAGTCCAGTGGGTTGCTCGTACTTCCCCGTCTGAGGTGTTTCCAGCGTTTCCGAAAGAGACATGATGGCGGTTGATGTAGGACGTCGGCGGGTCTGGGTAATGTAGCACAGTGGGTTGTATAGGCTTTGAATAGAATAGAGGATGTGCGGAGAAATGATAATCGATGTGGAAGACAGGAGTGTATTAAACGTTGAAGGCCTCGATCCCTAGTGTCTTGATCCTGGGGTTCGAATTGATTATATCCGCCGCTTCATCGATGGTTCAAGGCATTTGTCCCCGCAACAGTGACGCCAAAGCACGCTGTCTCACACTACCACGCACTTTTACCTTTTGGCTCTGTTGGCAGCCAACGATCTGTTCCACTCGATGCTAAGAGACGAACCCCAACCCTCCAGTCACAACGGTTGTGCAATGCGGAGGAGGGGTAAAGGATAAACCAACCCCTCGTCCGGCAGTTCTGACTTCGGCAATGATGAGCACTCGTCCGCCCTTTTGGGTCTCTGCGTCCGCCCGGAAAAGCGTTTTCACAGAGGTCTAGAACTTCTAGACCCTGGTGTCAAGACCCCGCGTCCGCTGCACGAGCATAAGCGTCATACCGGATTTGATGACATGCTGAAACCTCCGGAGAGACGGTGGTGGCTGGTCGAACCATTTCCCTGACCATGCCATCAAGTTGTAAAGACCACGGCCGGCGGGCACAAAATATAAGACGCTGCATGTTCGCCTAGCCGTAGTTAGATTGAAACTGGACTGTCGGCCCATGAAGCTGCAACAATGCTTGCCAGCTCTGGACATCCAGACTCGCTCATCAGGCAGATGGAGGGTATGTAAGGTATGGGTGTCGAGGGAAACTATTCGAATACAAAGGCTGAAGTACTGACAATCAGGGTTGGAGGGTTGGAAGGTCGGAAGGTCCGAGATACACGTACCTTGGCCTACTACATACATGGAGCCATCGAAGCTGGACCTTGTTAAAGTAATATTTTGCTTCGCAGCCTCAGTGAGCCAATCCGCTTCATAGTAAGAATGCTAGCAACATTGCAGGTCAGGTACTTACATTTCCTGCCAGCTGGACTCCACGCTCAAATGCTCTCGTGGACTCGTGAAAATGTGCATACGTGAACACGCGCATGTTGTACATTCGCGTGAAACTTTTCTTCCTTGATCTCATAGCTCGAAACACAACACTTCATGCATTAGATAGTCGACAAGGCGGTATCATCGCCCGCTGCGAGCCGACTTCGCCGTTGACATGGGCTCGAAGGCGTCGTCATCTGAGATGTCGTCGTCGCTAATCTCTTGCACCTTCTTACTCTTGCCGTTGGTTTGAGTGACTGGTTGGGAGAATCGGAGCGTTGACTGCTTCGAAGACTTGCTGGGAGCCGCTCGTGCCGTTGAACGCTTTGCTGGCGATACAGCTTTACGTGCAGGTGGCTTTTTGGCTCCTCTTGTCGACGCTGCCGGCTTCACGAAGAGTTCGCTCTCATCTTCGTCATCGTCAAGCATCATCACATCTTCGTCTTCATCTTCACTCTCCTCTTCTACGACCTTCTTCTTTCCTCTAGCGGTCCTTGCTGGAGCAGCCTTTTTGGTGGCTGCAGTGGCCTTCTTCGGGGCGGCTGCCTTGCCGCGGCCTTTCCCAGGTTTCGGAGCAGGGGTTGCATCCTCTTCGCTTGCCTCTTCGTCGCCCCCATCTTCGACTGAGATAAACGCACCCGGCTGCCTGGCCCATTCCCCATGCGCGTCAGAGTCCCAACCGTCAGGCTTAGGTCTTAGCTTAGCCTTCTTCATCTTGAGACGTCCAGTAGCGAAAGCCTCTTCCAGTTGCGCCTTGATGTTGTCCATGGCTGTCGACATATCATCGTCATCACCATCATCGATTGTCAGTAGATGCTTGGTTTGATACTCTAAGCTCTCGGTCACAAACATTTCCATTGCATGCTTATCGTCCTTGTCGACGAACTGATTGACCGCATCACCGAAGGAATTCTGGGGTAGAATAAGGAGATTCTGTGCCTGGAGATACTCGCGGACGAGCTTGTCGACTTTGATCGTGTCGAGGGAGAGCTGTGAGAACACCGAGTCTTCTGGTATCTCGACGCCGTTCGCTGTTTTGCGAGTTGCCCCGGCTTTCTTTCGAAAGAAAGATATGACGTCGTTCGTATTGGCTACTTTGCCAACGAATCGATTAGAAAATCGTTGGGGGTTTTCGACCTCGTAGCTGCCACCAGCAGGCGCTGTATAGTCAACACGAAGTCTGATCAGCGGTAAAGGGGCTTCAAGCTCTTCGTCTGGATCGGGCTCTTCCTGTGCTCCCGCCCACGCTTCTTTTGCTTTCTCGATTAGGTCCTCGACTTTGGACACCAGAAATTGTGTGATATGGGTGCGATTGCTGCTTTTCTTGATGTGCTTCTTGAATTCCGCATCGTCACGGAGTACGAGGTCTTCCATAACGAAGGGTCTCACTGTCTTCAATCGAATAGGCTCCACTTTGAAGTCTTTGCCGGTAATGCTGAGCACTGCGACGTGCTTTGGATCAGCTTCGCCAGGCATAAGCGATGTTGCAACCGAAGAACCAGGCTGCATTACGCTGAATCCCATCTCCGTGTTGACTGTTGGTTCAATTTTGCATTGATGTTCGTGGCCCCAAACGACAAGATCAAGAAAGTCGGGCAGGAAGTCTTCTGGAAGATAACCTGTGTCGGTATGGGCAGCACTAACGACTGTTAACTTATTAATTCGTACTTCCACGAGGTTGTGGTATAATTACTGGTTCTGGTGGACACTCATGAGGTTGAACCAATCTTGCTTCTGTGTACTAGGCTGGAAAAACTTGACTTTGCCGTCTCTGAAGGTTCTAAACAGACGTTCGTCTCTAACGTTGCTCATGCCATATAATGCAAGTTTCGTTTGACCCTTTTGCAGCAGGACAGGCTTTACTTGGATGTTGTCGGATTCAGGAGTCCTCCCGTAGTAATTGACCAGGCCAGATATCTGGAGTAAATCCAGAGCGGCTAGATGGCCTTCCTGATCAGCGTTAGTACCTGTACATCACGTTCGACAACAAGAGTTAAACTGACTCCTGTAGGATCGTCATGATTCCCGTGTATCGAGAAAACAGGTATTGAGATATTGATATCAGGGTCTTCGTAGTTAACATGGGGGAAAGCACTATGATTGCTTAGCCTGCTGGTTTTCTGTAGCCTTGAATGAAAGTAGGATTACCCTTCGAAAGTTTCACTTCCATCACTTAGCATTTCCAGCTCGCACGGTCTCTCTCCGTAGCAATTCATCCGCAAGGAACGCATGACTTGGTACATTGACTTCCGTGAAGGCTTGTTTTCGTGGAACAGATCTCCAGCGAGCAGCACCATGTCGACGTCCTGCTCCTTGGCCAGGCACATGACCTCATGAAAGCTCTTCCAGCTGTCGTCCCCTCGTATCGAATCGCGCTCCATGTAACCGACATGGCTATCGGTGGCCACAAGGATGCGGATAGTATCCGCGGCTGTGTATGGTCAGAAAAGAAGACTATAGGGTATGGGATTCTGACCAGTCAGAGCTGGCATCACGAAATGCGTAAATCGGATTGTCGACCAGACACACTATGCTATTGCATGGTTGCTATTGCCTTGAAGTTGTGCAGAGTGGCAGTTGGGAAAGCACTCTACGCGAAGTTCTGGGAAGACGTGACAGTTTTGCGCTAAAATAGGTCCCTGCATAACGTGTTGTGCATCTAGTGCTTCAAACCATCACCAAGCGCCTGGATAGTTTGAACATTTGCAAGTCAAGTGATGATCCCATCAGTTTGACGACTATGATACCAACTCGAGTGCTCTTGGCGCGGTCTGTCTGGAAAGGTAAGAATATAGCCAAAGATGTGGAAAAACGGGTTTGACCACAATTCTAGGACCGAACATTGTTCCGTAAGTCTTCGTTCGACCGAGATGTTCATACTGCAGACTGTCGCCCCTTCCAGTGCTTCGGACGGTCTCGTAGCCATTCTTACCAGTACTAAGTAACACATCTGCACAGACTCCCAATAGTCCGACCCAAACCTGGCGAGCGAGCAACCCCAATTAAAACCATGGCGCGCTCTGCGACTATACTACCAAACTTCGTCGGCTTAAAGTTTCAGGTACACAACGGGAAAATCTATAACGATGTCACGATTACAGAGGATATGGTGGGCCACAAGCTGGGGGAGTTCTCGCCGTAAGTGCCCGATGGGTTTCTCAAGCCCAGTCCCTATAAGACCGATACAGGCAGGGCTGACTAATGCCCTGTGCAGGACGAGGAAGCGCTTCATCTACAGGTTGAGCAAGAACAAGTGATCGGTTGGGAGATCATGAATAGCATAGCGACGGAGTCGGACTGAGAATACGGACTTTGCGAATAGGCTATCGCGGGTCTATTTCATACACAGATAGCACTTCTAAGCATCTGAAACCATGTACATCTTCGATCTGGCCCATAGCATACAGAATACATCATAGATCGTCGGCTCAAAGTGGCGCAGTCAGAATTGCGAAACCCTGTCCTGTCACTAAGAACGTTGACATCGCGCTTGTTTCGCGCCGCAGGGCTGATCCGTAACCTCTGATTGAGTACTTTAGCCTCCAATAACCAGAGACTGGTGCAGCCAACATTGACACCCTTCCCTTTCACGTCCTCATCCAATCCCACCCCAGAATGGCCGATTCCCAACCCCCGCCAACAGACCCCGATCCCACCACTCAACCCGACCCAATCCTCAACGGCGCAACAGACGCCGACATCGACATGGACCTCCACCCCGACGCCCCCATCTCCGACCCTCCCCCCACAGAAGAAGAGCCCGCGCCCGAACCCCCAGCGCCCACAAAGAAAGACATCTCCCTCCGCGACTTCCTCTCGAAAATGGATGACTATGCGCCTATAGTACGCCCATTCCCTCTCATCCCTGCCTCCCTACCACTCCAGCCCCTACTCTATTCACGTAGACTATCCAATGGGGAAAGAAAACAGGTACCTAACAACCAACAACAGATCCCCGACGCCGTAACAGCGCACCACCTCCTCCTCGCCGGCCTCCCCCCCGCCACCACCCCCCTCCCCCTGCAACGCCTCCTCGCGCTCGCCACCCAGAAATTCATCGCCGACATCGCCGCCGACGCATACCAATACTCGCGGATGCGCTCCTCGAACTCCACAGCTAATGCCGCAGCGACGGCGCTTGGGCCCGGGGGCGTGCAGATCGGGCAGCCGGCAGGAGGAGGGGCAGGGGCGGAGAAGGGGAAGGGAGCGCAGAGCAGTCAGCATGTGTTGGGGGTGCAGAGGGCGGGGTATGGCGGTGGGGGGTCGGGTGGGGGCCAGGGGAGGGCGGTGCTGACGATGGAGGATCTGGGGTGTGCGGTGGGGGAGTATGGGGTTAATGTTAAGAGGGGGGAGTTTTATAGGTGATGTGCTGGTCTTGTGGGGGAGGTGAGAGGGAGGGAGTGTGCGTTTTGGATTGTGGGTGCGTGCCTCACGGTGAGGGCATAGCATGGCTTCTCATCATGATGGGAACAGATGGCGAGGAAGAACGTCAATTCTGTGACGATGTTTATGACATAGAGCGGGGACTACAAGTTGCATGGCATGGCGTGCTCATGGAGTCGCATTGGGCGGTCAGATAAAGGCAATTGAAAGCTATAATGACTGCGAGTTCTAGAATTAAACTATCTCCCTGATAGCTCAAGAACTCCACCTCCGGCGCACCCGCCTTCCGTAACGCATCCATCATCTCTTTCGAGGCGCTGATGGGGAGTCGTCGTCACGTTAGCCGTGATGGACCCAGTGCGACATATGATGATTCGTTTGTGCCACGGTGAGATTTGCTGGCGCCGTGCAGGATGTGGATGAGCGCCCATTGTTCTGCAGATTCGTGGTACGCCGGTGGAAGGAAGATGGGTTTTCTTGTCCAGAAGGCGCCGGCGATCAGGACTGGTCGTATTGATTGAGTGATATGTGTGATGTTTGCGCATAAGAATGACCGGGATGTCTGGGCGTCGCCGTTTTGCGATCACTTCAGGTCGTAGGCAGGATCACAGAATTGTGTTGTGGCAAGAGATCTAACAGAAATGTATGAAAGACAAAAAGACGACAACGGATATAAGGTAGTAACAGGGAACAGAAAGGAGATGAGGATTCCTTAGCAAAATAACGTCGCGCTGGCAGAACGTTTAATCATATTACAAGCCCCATATCTCATTCCATCTCTTGCTGTCATCATTCAGAGGTCCAGGAACACGCCCAAATCTTGCTGGCTTGCCTTCGTTAGCCTTAGGCAGGCACATCCACTCCCTTACTACGCCCGGCACCTCCTCCTTGACATGGCTTACGCAGATCAACGCTTGGTCATCGGTCAGACCGTCCATGAATACGTCTCCAAGGGAATGAGGCTCTGTCGCTGTCAACTGCCTCTTTGCCAGCGGCACCTTGTCCCTTGTATAGTAACGATAGTATCGAGCGTGACCCCAGGTGAGAAATAATATGCATTTGTCTCTGACATAATCATCCATGCCGCTGAATGCTTCGTCGAGAACAATCAGATCAGGCTTTTTCACGATGGCGCGCAAGAAGAGCGCAACTCGTTGAGCGGTGAACGGAAGATCTCCGAATCGGAGATCTTCTGCCCAGCCCAGATCCTGTTCTTCATAAGACTTCGGCGCTCTGGGTGCTTCTCCTCTCAGGGTCACTCTGGTCATGGGATTGAGTTCAGGCTCAAACCAACGCAACACAGCTTCGACCATCACATCACGTTCATACGTCAATCTGGGTGTACCAAGAAACGTCTCGGCCCAAGCATTCTCAATCGTGCGGCGTAAGCTCAGATTCTTCGGGAAAAACGCATGGATCTCGGGAGAGGACTGCCCGATACGCCCCTGTATATCGAAGATCGAAATACCGGGCAAACCAACCTGGGGTAAACGGCCACGGCCAAAGATTTTGATGGGCTGCGAGTAAGCCTGAGGATGGTCGGAACAGATCAACGAGATGATGGTCGTTTTTCCCGACCCTATACCACCGTCAGACAATGCCTCGCAGAGCTATAAAACTCACCATTCGGTCCAAAAACCCCCCAACGTTGACCTCGTCTCACGGTCCAGCAAAGACCCTGCCGAGGCTGGCCGTTCACGTCTTGAACCCATGCACCTAAGATTTGCTTATCTCCGTATACCACCTGAACGTTCTCCATTTCAATCAGAGGCTCTCGGCCATCCCAAAGATCCCCGTTCTTCGCATCGAGGGGCTTAGGCGTTTGTGCTTGCTGCTCCGAACTCTCCTTTCGATTGGTATATTCATCTTCGATACCTCGAGCGGTAAGCTTCCGACCGAGTTCTGTGGAGATCGGTGTCGCTTGTCTCGAACGGCTGTTGTTCGTTTTCCGTTTCATACGGTTCAGTACGTGATTTTTACGACCCTGTGTAGCCACCCGCAGACTTGGGTCCAGGTAGATTAGATGCGTGATCCAATCTGGTATAGGATCTTGAGAGCGCAAGGCCAATAGAATTTGCGGGGCGTTCTTCTGCGCAAGACTATGCAGCAGAGGTGATAGCGTCATCAACGTAGGAGGATCAAGGCCCACTACGCAGACGCCGGTCAGCTAAGTCCTTTATCATAAAGACCCCGTGATACTTACTGAACGGCTCGTCGAGCAGAATTAAACGTGGTTTTCCCAATAGAGCTTTGGCGATCCTTGCCCGTCTTATTTGGCCGTTGCTAAGATTCCCAATTGGCAAGTGGATCAACATCGACAGTCTAAGATCGTCAATTACCCCATCGACGTCACGCTGATCTACGCTCTCTTCGCCCAGCTTCTGCGGTGGATTAAGTTCTGCCTTGCCTTTCAGATAGTCCAAGACCGAGAAGTCGGTCTCTTCTCTCCTGCTTTCATATCTTGCGCTCATGTAGGCCCCTCGGGTGCTAGATAATCCCAGACTAATTCCCTGCCCATCGAAGCCCACATACTGGATAGCACGAGTAAGGCTACGAAGCGGAATGTTACTGACTTCGACGTGCGGTGGAGACAGGAATGGGAAAGACCGCGCATTCGGTGGAATAGATATGTATCGGCCGAGCAGAATCTTGAGGAAAGTCGTTTTACCAGCATTCGAAGGTCCCACCACGGCCCAGTGTTGCTGAGACGATTGATTGGACGGCAGCGACCAGTTCAACCCAGGGAACATGGGCGGGTTCTTGCATCCATCTGGCCCATCCAAGGACGGATATTGTCTGTAGAACGTGGCATTATCTATCTGAACGATAGCTGACGAAGTCGATGTATTAGTACGGGTGCTGAAGTGGCGCACGAATGTCTTGAACGACAGAGATGGAGTAATTCGCATGTCCTGTCCGTGCCCACGGTGTCAAGTGCCATACTTCTTGAAAGTTTTAAAGAATAATGTCCATGCTGTCGAAGATTGAAACACTGGACAAAATACGAAATTGAATTAATCAGGGTTGGGCAGCTGAAGCCAAGGCCCGGATCCTTGATCCGAATGCCGAAGAAATCGAGTGGGATAGAAACCCCTCAATGCCTCGCAACCATCGAATAAAGCAACGAAAAGTTGCACCACTTGTGCCCTGGCACTCAGTGGTACACTTTCCCTTGGTTCCCATCGCAGACCGAGGTCGACGCGGTGACGGTAGACTGCTGGACCAGTGGGAATACACACACCCATACGCAGGATTATAGATACTTCTAAACCCTGGGACGGAAGAACAGGCGGGAGCACCTTGAGAACATACCGAGAGAAGCAACAAAATGACGAGCCCAACTCCCTCCAAGCACTCATGGGCAGCTGGCGAGTGCTTCTCGCAACATCCTCTCCAAGTGGCCGCTTATAGCATGTCTATCCTACCGTCCTAGCATCATGTTCATCCCCAAATCTAATTGAATTTGAAAAGGCCAAGGGACTGGAGCATAAGATCAGTTTCAGCAAGTCTTCTCAGCACTCCAGAGATGGTGGTTCGGCCCATGACTTCTGTTATCATTGGCTGAATTCCTGGTCGCGTAAGGTTGCGCCATTCGCAAGCACGGCAGAGTACGCGCACGAGGCTTTTCATGTTATCCGCTGGTTGAAAGCTCACAACCCCGTAACTGAGCGCATAGCATACAACAAGTACGAAGCCAGAGCGCCCCAGTCTTGATCGACACCTCACGACCGTTTTCGATAGCATCACGTCCAAGCATGCCATATGCCTACAGCTTCGTTCTTGTGTGCGCCTTACTCACTCTCCACTCGATATTAGACGTCTGTGCCTTTCCTGCCTCCACTGGTCATGAACTGTCATTAGGAGCCATTCGTGAGTCGAGTAATCACGAGTGGCTATCGTGTTTCGATCAGGAGACACATCCGGGTGTCAGATCCGTCGACCTTACTGAATGCCGCGGTGCGCTGCGTAAACTCATCCTTGAACCGGACTTCACCAGGAATTTGCCCTTTAGTCGTCACGGGCGGGTCGCCATCAAAATACCCAAGGGGTGGAAACAGGGAGAGTGTACGATCTTCGTATCATGTGGCAACGACTACGACACCGAAACATTCACCTACGCCGATATAGCTCATATAGCTGCACACATCATCAATACGTGCATCATAGACATGCCCGACTCGGAATACGGAGGGCTTGCAGGAATTGGAAGGATTGGCAGCTTCTATGTCGCTGTCGGTAAAACCGGATGGCAGCCACAACTTCTGGAAATTGAGAACACGAACTTCTCGGCGGCCGCAGCAGCCTAAAGCCGATAAAAATAAAAGAAGTGGAACGGTCAAAGTGGATGGAGTGAAACCAGTAAGAGGTACCGCTACCTTCTCAAAGACAAGAGAGAGAAAATAAGCCTTTGCTAGCAGCTGTTCGCTGGTAACGTACTTCAGGTTGGGGTCCGACATTGCTGATTGTAGCCGCAGGTGGCATGAAATCCTCCTCGAAGCTGATTAGCAGGTCTCGAATTACGTCGCGTGCCCATGGATCGTCTATCATACTTTAGTACAAATCTACAGCTTCCATGGATCTGTTAAAATCCCTCTGGTGGGCTTGTTCTGCAGAGATCTCTTTTTTCCACGATAATACCATGATAGCTGCAGGCTGAAAGCGATGCAATACATCTGGTAGGGTCCACCGGACGACTTGGTCGCATGGATACGTTTCGAATTTCGTTGGTTCCTCCATTCCATTGAACAATATGCTCACTGAATTGTTGTGGCAACCTCAAGGAGTGGTCCTGGTGGATCGACTCACATCTACGTATTAATCAACATATGTCCAATCTGCTTTACTTGAAGTCCACTGAGGAGTTCTGCGGGGTCCAAGATTCGGCTTATGCAGCTATACACCACTCAAAGGACTGACCGAGCATTTCCTATCGGTCGACCTGCGAGTCTAATCACTAAACGCAGGACTAGTTCTCGTTCGTGAGCGCATCGCACAGTATGACAGCAATGAAAGGTCTCCTAGCATCCATTGTGCATACATCGATTATCGCTAGCTGCGCAAAGTAAGGCCATCCCTCCTGGCATTGACTATGAACGAGCTCTCTTATAACCAGGCTCACTTCATTATCTGCTTTGCGGGCTTTTGCCTTATTTTTTCTATCAGGATATCCTTTGGGAATGAGGCCCGATTTCGCAAGCTGCGGCAGCGAGTTCCTGAACAATTCCGCGACTTTATATAGCACGCTTGTGTATCACGGTCCAATTCATAATGTCTACGCTAATGCCGTGGACCCAACACTAATCACTGTCCAAGGCTGCAAAGACCTTTGTGGGACTGGCATCGACTACTACTTGTGGAAAGATGCAAGCAATACAATCACCACCTGGGTAACCTTACGACCTGCGCTTGTAACAGTGCATTCATTGATTAGATGAAATGGATAGGTTCTTCCAATCATTGGTCTCTTACTTCAAGCACCCTACGAGAGCAACAAGAATTGGAGCACGGTATTGCTCCTGAGCCGGTGGGTCGGTAATCCAATCGCAAGTTTGTCCTACCTTCTCTGGAACATTAAGATCACGGGAAAATGCGCGTTAATGTGCGACATGGCTACGAGGTACGAGGAGTTTCCTGCTCAGGGCTCTGAGTTCTCGGTCATGCGGGATTCTCTGTTCATCCTTTCTGTCATGAATCAGTGTAGGTAAAACCGAGTTGTGGTAAGAAAAGCACAAGCTTTGGCTAATGGAGAGCATGAGATTCCACAAAACCAGAGTTGCCTCCCGTGGAGTCGGAGCGGCTCTTACGACTCGTATTGTTCAGCAATCTGTTGCCTTTATCAGATGCTACCCGCGGCAGCGATGAGCTCTTAAACATGCGCACTCGACTTGCGCAAGATCTCCGCGAGGGCCGAAAGAAAGGAGTGATTCCCGTTTTCGTCTCATTCCTGTGGTTTGTATTCGCCCTGGCACTGTCTGTCCAGCTCGCGTTTGGTTCCATCGGCGACAATCAAACGGCGCATAACCTTGCAATTGGTTTCTTGACCGGCTGGCTTCCTATAATGGTCATTGCGAGTACCGTAGATCGCAATGTTGTCTCTGCGGACTCCATCCAGGAAAGGTTAAACCGTCTTGTAGAAGACGTAAGGCTAACTCTGCTGAACCCCGAGATCAGAGCGGGCTACATGCGGGCTACAAGAACAGGTCCCGAGGACTTCTCGTGGTGTGACAAACTAGCCGATCAGCGGATATTCGATGGGAACTTTTTCACCGAATTTTCTGGGCAGGGAAGGAAGCACTGGCACTACGGAGTAGCTCACCCTCTACTGGCTGGTATCGAGGCAAAGTTCGTGGCGAGGTACGGCCGTGACTGGCTTCGTGAGGGCTATGCTGCTCGACTCGCCATCGCTGTCGGATCGAGAAATGTCAACGGGTTGAAGATGTTTGACCCTCGAATGGTTTGGCAGATTACCAGTTCGCTGATTCTGGTTGTGGGGTCCGCCGGAGGCTCCTTCATCATTTCATGTATCGATCCTTCCACCGTCTCACGCTCCCCGATTAGAAATCATGCGGCTTACAATCTCTGCAGATTACACGCCGACAGTGGGCCTTGGATGCAGGAGTGGTGGTTACGCGGTCTACATCATTATAGCTCTTGGCCTACTGATGATCGAACTCGTTGTATGGCGCCTGACACATGAGCGAACACCTTCCCTAAACGGACAGGACAATCAGACACAGACCAAGTACGAAGAAGGTCGAGATTCACCATTAAGTCAGGGCGTGCAGCGAATCCCTAGAGCCTGGAGCCGCCTTCAACTTCTTTGGAACAGGATGGACACAAGGGACGTCATCAGGATCTTCACCATGAGGCCCTGTGAGATCTTCAACAGCGGATGGCTAGTCTACATCATCGCCGCTCAGACATTCGGATCGTACCAAACCTGCGAATGTCTAGCTAGTACCTGGGCAGGATCAGGGGTAACACAATCCCACTCCTTGTTTCACCGTTTCAGAGATCAGCTAACACGCGCAAAGGGATACATCGACTTCGCAACGTCTGCCTGACCACATGTATCAATATTAAAGACCAAGATCGACTGACATCACCTAGCTACAATTCGTACCGCGCTCGCGGTGTATACTACTACTGGGGAGCAGCAACTGCACTCTCCGTCACCGTTATGAGTATCGGTCTAGCCTATATCGTTGTAAGCATCCCTCAAGTCGAACCCTCACGCCGCGAGCTTTCGAAAGAAAGCTGACTGACACTATCAGCATGAGTATTGCACACAAAGCCACCTCAGCACCGAACACTACGACAGAGCGATGCGAGGCCTAAAGCAAACGCGCAGGTTCAAGAGGCACTTCCACTTTGTCAAAAACTTCCCGAACTACGCTATCCGAAGCAGCAAGTACGTGGTTAGTAGAATCACGGGCGGCAAGACGCGCCCTGGACGGCGAAGCTTGGTTTGGAGTGGGTCGACGGAGGGCCATGTGGGCTTCTTTGACGATTGAGTGGAACACTCATCGACGTCGAGGCGGCGATTTGGCTCGGCAAAGTTCATTCGGTCCCTGCCATGTTACGTTCTCTCTAAGTCATCTATATCCTTTAACGATTTGCCTCGTCAGCAATAGATGTCCAATCAGCCCGTCTCCATTCCGCTGATACGTTATCCGAGAATTGCCACACACTCAGTCCTCCTTGCTTTTCTCCACCAACGCCTCTGCCTCCCCAGCTCTCCTGATAACTACATCGCCATTTGCCATCCCGAAGTATGCCGCGACGGGCTTCTGGCCGCCTGTCTTTCCGCCCTGCTTTAATACCTCCTCCCCGTCGACCCCACAGAAAAGCCCAACACTGAGCACACCCTCAATGAGCTTTATCTCCCTTGCCAGCTCCTCCACCAACCATTGCCCTTCTTTTCCCCTCCCCGCCACCCCATTCGGCATCCCCAGTCCCTCCACCCCTCCTCCGACGCACGACCCTTTCGACTGCGGCGTCGTCATCTGCTGCCCCGACGGTAAATCCGCTGGCAGCAACAGCGTCGTGAAGGGTGCATCGATAATAAAATTATCCTGATCCGTCTTGATCGGGCCGGCCTTCATGATCGCCCCCTCCCTCAACACCGGCCCTTGACTTCCCAACCGCTCCAACGCCAGCAACACCGTATTCGCCGCCAGCGGTTCCACCTCAATCGGTATCGTCTTCCATTTGCTGAGCAACCTCGACTGCAATTTCCTGTGATCGGCAACACACACGAACTTCTTCGCGCTCGTCGCAACCAGCTTCTCCTGATACAGACACGCGCCGCCGCCTTTGATGCAGTTCAGATCCTCATCGACTTCGTCCGCGCCGTCGAAGGCGACGTCAATGAGGTGGCCGGGGGGGAGGGAGTCGTATTTGATGTCACGCAGGCCGGCGCGGTAGATGACTTGCCGGGATTGGTAGCCGGTGGGGACGAAGAGGATGGAGGCGGTGGAGGGGTGGTTCAGCTGCTTGATGGCTTCGACGACGTAGACGATTGTGCTGCCGGAGCCGATGCCGATGTAGCGGGCTGAGGGGTCGAAGTGGTCGGCTACGGCGCGGATGGCGGCGGCGCGTTTGGCGGCTTCGATGGGGTCCGGGGGGTCCATTGGGGGGGAGGAGGAGTTGTGGCGGACTGTGAAGGGTCCCTTTATGAAGTATGGGGGCTCTTCACGTAGGAAGAGTGGAACTTGAGTTGTAGATGCTGGGGCTGCGAGACATCTACTCTGGGAGAGTCAGGCGGCGCTTGTCCATGGGTGCTTTCCACTTTACCGGAGTGGAAAGGATTTGGTGGAGAGCCGCTGTAACATTCGCCAATCGAGTAGAGAGATAGAAAGGTCGATCAGTTGGGCGGGTTGTCGACTGATGGGCTCATGAGAGCAGTGAGAAGGGACGTAGCAGATGGAGGGGCAATGGTGGGGGTTTTGCAGCCCTGCCAGCGGCTTTTCGGTCCGTGGACCGCTTGACGCTTGCTCTTCAACTCAATTTGACTCGGTACTTACCATGCCTTACCCTGGACACCTAGCTGTTCAGCCCCTCTTCAGATCGCGCACCTCCCGAAGACGACTTGGGCGATGGCCACCACATCTATCACCCCGACGCCCCTACACAGCCGCGAAGCTGGCGATCAATCGGAGAGGCAGGTCACCCTTTCTTCAAAAGAGAAGAAGTATGACCGCCAGCTTCGTCTTTGGGCCGCCAGCGGGCAGGAAGCTCTCGAGAATGCCAACATACTCCTACTAAACTCCGGCTCTGGTGTCGTAGGGATCGAGACGCTCAAGAACCTCATTTTACCAGGTGTAGGCAGCTTCACCATCGTCGATGAGGCTGCGGTTCAGGAGCAGGATCTGGGCGTCAACTTTTTCCTAACGGAAGATAGTTTGGGGAAGTCGAGGGCGGAAGAATGCTGCAATTATTTGAAAGAGCTGAATCCGGAGGTCATGGGGCGCGCCGTGCAAAAGGTGCAGACCCGTAATGGTCCTTACAAACCGTTTACCGCTGACATGCTATCAGTCTGTCGAAATGTTTATTAGAATACCCAATAACCTAGATTCTTACACTCTCATCCTACTCATTGGGCCAGTCAGATCTAGCGACCTCGAAAAACTCACGACATGGTCTTCTGAGTGCTCTAGACCCCTCTTCTACATCCATTCGATAGGCTTCTACTCTCACTTTTCAGTACAATTACCACCACAGTTTCCTTGCGTTGACACACATCCTGAGCCGGAATCAACTGAAGATCTGCGGCTTCTCAAGCCCTGGCCGGAGTTGATAGATTTCATGCGAGTCAAGACGCGCGATCTTGACACCATATCTGATCATGAGCATGGCCACATCCCGTACCTACTTCTCCTCCTGTATAACCTCGAAATCTGGAAAAAATCTCACGACGGCAAGCCGCCTAGTGGCTTTCAGGAAAAGAAGGCGTTCAAAGCACAAGTCGAAGAAGGGGCGCGAAAGAGCAGCGCGGAAGGGGCAGGAGAGAATTTTGCTGAAGCCGTCAAGGCCGTCAACAAAAGCTTGAATCCACCAGAAATAGCCAGTGGTCTCCGTGACGTCTTCGAAGCTGAAGAGTGCAAGACGCCTACCGCTAGTGTAAGTAGAATTCCCTTGACCTGCACACTCTACTCAATGTACGACAGTCAAGCAGCTTCTGGATCATCGCCAATGCCATCCACGATTTCCATAGAAGATACGAGGTCCTGCCCTTACCGGGAGCAGTGCCAGATATGAAAGCGCAGTCTGCAGACTACATCCAGCTCCAGAACATATACAAGGCTAAAGCGAGAAAGGACTTGTCGGAGGTCGTTGATAAAGTCCGTGGCATAGAGTCAGAGCTCATGAAAGATTTCTCTATCGATGAGCGCGAGGTCGAAGCGTTTTGCAAAGGCGCCGCCTCCGTGAGATTGATCTCAGGCCGTCCCACTATGCCAATCAAGAGCCCATCGATGGTCGATTGGGGCGATAGGGCCAATTCTCTTGCTCAAGAGCTCAATGACGAAACGTCTTTGTTCTTGCTCTACGTATGCTTTTTAGCGTATGACTGCCTTGCCGACCGTTTGAGTTCAAGAGACGCAAGTCAAAGCATATATCACAGCCTATACTGCGCAGATTTCCTTGACGGATTGATTGAACAATCTGGGATAGTCATTGAGAAAGAGGCTGTCATGGAAAGAATGGAGAATTTTTCCCAAGAGATGCAAAGAGCTTCTGACGGTGAGCTACACAATATCTCTGCACTTACTGGTGGGATGGTTGCACAAGAAGTCATCAAGGTCATCACCAAGCAATACATACCACTTGATAACACTTGCGTTTTCGATGGTATTGCCAGCAAGGTAGGTGTTTTTAGAGTCTGAACACAAAAGCATTGCATAGCGTTCGGAGAGCATAGCGTGGGGAGTCTCGGACGGCCAGTATTTGGTTGCTCAGCGAATTATGTATCAATAATGAAACAGCCCAAAGAGATCGGGCAGCACGAGGAGCTATGGTCGGAATCAAATGGTCTCCAATGTGCTTCTTTTTGCATCCTCTGGCAGCATTCAATGAGAAAACGGTCACATGGACACATTGGTGATACGAGCAGTGAGAGGAAAGAAGGGGTGAGCGAGAGGTGACCGCGAGAGTAGTAGAACAAGTAGATCGAAAGAAAGACGAAACCAATGCAACGAAAGAGAAAGGCACTCAAGGCCTTGAGCGGAGCTATGTAGAACTGCTTTGATACGCAGCGAGATTGTTTCAGGGAACAATTCTCATAGGCAAATGCTAATGAGTCTCCAAATCAACCGATTCACGGTTTCCCTATTGGGTTTGTTGGTGGACTTCCGAAGGGCTTGTGCAAGAACCCACTTTAGGACTAGCGCTTACTTCAACCGACGTCATTGGCCAAATAGCAGTCGCGAATGACATGGATTCTAGAGGTCAAGTGTTGCTTGGCATCGCATCTCTCGTCCTCCAGCATGTATTGTCACTATTATAATACGCTGGTAGCTGAGGCTCGTGGACAGCCAATATGGCGCATTCATCGGTGCTCATATACAGGACTCAGCCGTAAATCCTATGTCATGGCTTGAAGGGATGATATCCAAGCCATCCACTGCGGGCGTGAGAGCGAGCGCCGTTTCTGCAGCTAGATCACGACCAGCGGTGTCATCGACATTGCAGCAATTCAAGAATTCGTCAGGCCTAGCATCACTCTTTGAGCTTGGAGCTCAAGACGTCTTCATGGCTATTCCCTGGATGCTCGATCGCGCAGGCGCCTTCAATTTGTTCAATCTACCAGAACGAATTGACAACATACTCGGCCTGCATGATGGGGGCAGCATCATTGCAGAAGCGACCGGCAACAAGACTCTCAATATGTCATCTCACGCAATAACGGGGTTAGCTTCTGCGCAGCGGACTGCAGCACCCATACAAGGGCATACTGCAGAGACCACTGGAGGTTTCTTTAGCTTCGCGGGTCTACAACATTTCCGTAGCTTTGGCGGTGTGTTTACATACATGACTAGCAAATGGGCTTTCGCGTGTCTCACGCTGGTAAACCCCCGGCAAACCACATCCGGGTATTCAATCGCTGATTACACAATAGGCCATCGTCCTCAATCGAACGCATGCTTACGCTTCGGGCAGACGTCCTGTTCGCCTCACTTGGCCAGTTCGTCTGGCTCTCCGCATCTTGCCAATCATACTATTCTCATACCATGCACCGTCGCTGCTACAAGCAATCCGTTGTCAGACATCCCCCGATTATTCAGCTCTGAGATACAGCACCCATGACAAGAAATTGGACTTCTCTGAAGATGGCGGATTTCTCTACAGGTTGAGCTCTAGGCTGTTACCCTGGCAAAGTGATCAAGAGTCTTGTTTAGCAGTGGGTATGGCTGGGCCTGATCAGGGTACCGCACCACCGTTGGGATCGCTATCACTCCTATGGCCGATCTTCAAGTCGATCTGTATCAGTCAATTCGTGGAGACCCTGTCATCGTCGGTACAAGGCCTGCATCCCATGACGGAGACTGGCATGTCCGTCTTCGAGCATTCTTTGGCTTTTGCTGAAGCAGAAGCCTTGGTGGCCAGTCAACTCGGAATGACCCCATGGGGCTTCCCAAAGAGCGGATTTCCAAGGAACGGCACCGAGTCCTCGGGCGAGACCAGAATCATGGACTTGGCTTCCTTAAGCACTTTATATAATAGGATGAACACGCCGCCAGAGGTCCTTTTGATGGCCTTGATTTCTTCTTTCAACGTTTTGAGCACACACATACTTGCAGTTCTAGGGCAGAAGGATAGATTCCGGCTTCTCAACACTGGTATCTGGGGGTTGTGTTTCATGGGCTCCTTCGCGTGGGGATTCTTAAGCTGGAAGCCTGAAGCAGGCATCGATGCAGTTATTCTACGTTTTCCAACTGTGTGCATTGTTGGGTTCATCCCGCATCTTCTTATTCTCATTGGCATTTTCTTCTGTGCGTGCATCTACCTGCTTGCGCTCTTACTAGCCGTCCTATCCCCTCCAGATGGCTTGCCTGAGCCTCGATCACTTAAAGAGAGGCTTCGAAACGCGCACGAGAATCTACAAGTCCATCGTCAAATTGGCAGTCTACAGGCTCGTATGCAGGATGACTTCTACTCGACGCTTATTAAGCTTGGATTTTCTATTCTCACGATTGCAAGTGAAGCCGTTTTCCTGAATGAGGGTAGAAGAATTGGCGTGGGAATGTGGACTTGGCTCGAGGAGCAGCGGTTGAAAGAGCTCGAGAACGCGCGGCAGCCGTTCGATAACGTCTTCGGCGACGGCCTCGCGGACAGAATCGGCTTGATTGAAGAGCGAGCATTGCAGTCAGCTAACACGGGGAAGGTTTGGAGAAGCGGTTATGACCGTGAGCGGACGACGAAGATACTCAAAGCAAGAGGTCAAGGACTATATTCACAGCATGGGACAGACGGTGTCGGAGCGCTCCAGAGGGGCGGCCGATACCTCATGGCTTGGGAGTTCTTTCGCAGCATTTTCTGGGTGTGGTTGCGGTGCTTTTTGGCGGTTGTTGCGAAGATCCTGGATGTTGCTGGCATTCCATCTACTGCACTGCAGCCCAGAACGAAAACCAGGGAAGAGAATGGCCCAATGCAGGACAAGGACAGTCCGCCACGGCAACCCGGTACGATCGATTTCTGGCTACTCTCCGACGATGGCATTCTGTCTCTACCAGAAAACGATAACATCGATGTAGAAAAGGAGACCAAGAAGCGCCTGAGAGCTGCCAGTGATCGCTGGGGCGGAAGGGAGGAGCGCAAACTCGACTCTACCCTCTACAACTGGTGGACACATGGAGGATGGTGGGGCGAACGTGACGACAGCGGCACTTACCAAGCACTAGACACCGAAGACGATGAAGACACCACCAGCATCATCTCCGAATCCACCGCCCACGACACCGCCTGGGAGAGCGAAGACGAGGGCTACCAAACCCCCACCCAACGCCACCCTGAACCTCACCGCGCTCGCTCGCCATCCCTAGATCCCGTAACAGACCACACCATCGACCCGACCCAGCTCGCCCGCCTCCTCAACCCCAAAGACCCCGACGCCCGCCAGGAAGCCCGCATGCTCGCCGCCCACCTCTCCAGCCCCACCATCCTCACCCGCTCTCAATACCGCGCCTCCGAGACCCTCGACCACACCCACCTCCTCACCTCCACCCGCTACCGCCCCACTGGCTTCACGCCCTCCCTCCCCAACGGTCGTCTCACACCGTCCGAAGAAGCAGAGATCCTCGAATTCCTCATCCTCTCCCGTCGCGCGGCCGACGCTCGACCTGCGGGCGCCTCATGGCGAGACGGTGCCGACGGTCTCGGTTCCGGAGGCCCGCAGTGCGTGGTGTGCCAGAGCGAGCCGCGGACGATCCTGGCGTGGCCGTGTCGGTGCTTGAGTCTTTGTGAGGAGTGTAGGGTCAGTCTGGCGATGAATAACTTTGGGACGTGTGTGTGCTGTAGGACGGAGGTGGTGGGGTTTAGTAGGCTGTTTGTGCCTTGAGTGGGAGGTGAGAGCGGAGTGCGATAAGCTGGGGGGTTGGGATTGGTAGCATAGCGAGAGAGGGGGGTTTATGTACTTTTCCGCGATAGAGGGTTCGTTCGGGGCAATCGTTGTGAGATTGATACTCTAGGCTATCACTTAGCAGGCATGCTGTTTTACTGTCACCTTGATGCCTTCGATGTCAGCGTCTGGGGTTCTGTTATCTTTTTAACATCGCTTTCTTACACTCGCGACGGTCGGGTTTGTCAAGGATTCTCTGGTAGGTGATCTCATTCTTTCAGTCCTCTCTCTGTATTCAACGCACGGGATAGCAATCCCCGACGCTAAGCTAGCGAGTCGTTCCCTGAGTCTACGACCCGAACTGTCGGGGCTACGTTCTGAGCGTGAAGGGTCAATGTGCTGAATGTGCTTATAGAACTCTTACCCCCAGGGTTCTCAACGAACCATCTTGGCGAAGCTGGAGAAGGGAAGAGTAGCAGAGTGCATGACAACCGGCGACACATTAGCAGCTTGTGAAGGTAGGCTCGCGGTGGGGGGGGGGGGTGGTAGGATCAGCGCTGCTGGTTTAAAGGGCATGCAGGAGGTTGTTGAATATTGGGGGGGTGGGAGATGGGCTTGTGATCCGGGGGGAGGGATGCACATGGGGGGGGGGGGGACGGGGCAAATGAGTGGGTGGTGTTGATTATGGACTTGATTCGATAACAGCCAAGGCGCACTTTCCGGAAAGTCCAGCTTCATGATCCGCTTTTGAGAGGTTGGAAGCTTGCGATCGGTGGCTCGGTGAGTGGTGTCTCCAAGGCGTGAGGACGCAGAAAGTTGGCCTTTTCCGGGAAATGTCCTTTTTTTTTCCGTGGGCGGAAACGCTGTGTTGTTCCCCTACATCTTCTTCCTCCATCTGTGGATGAAGAACGCAGCTCTACGCCCTCCGTGGTGCCGTCTTAGCAGGGCTGTCACCTGCCGGGGATCATCCGCCTATATACTAGGGTCTTTCCATTGCGTTTGTTCCTGGAGGGCCCGAAGAAGATAGCATATAGATTCCGGTGTCGTGAAGGCTGTTTTTCGCAGTGGAGTGGTAATTACCCAGTCCGAAATCTTGGGAGCCGCACTCTGTAGTCTGGGAGCCAAGGTGTAAAGACTCGTGCAAGAGAAGGCGCTTATGTTGTAGTGATTGGTGGCTTGGATAAACTCGGATATCTGGGGTCCAACGCATGGGATTAATTTGGCATAGAGTTGCTTGTCTTTGCATGCTCCATAATTTTTTATAGGATTCAGCGATCCCCTCGCTGCAGTAGAAATGGCTAGGGCAGTATTGCTACTTTGCAAAAGGCCCGTAGAAGTCGGTTAGGCGGTTAAGCGGCATGGCCTTTAAGTATGTCGCCGACACATCGAGGCGAAGTATCGGACTTTGCTTCAGGAGGGGACGTCCTCAAGGAAATGTGAGCTGCTTAGGTATTCTATGGTACCAGTCAAGACCAGTTGCATGCACTAGCGGACCTTGAGCCCCGCTCCAGAATGTAAGCAGCGCCGGAACCGCTATCGGTGGAAAAGCACGAGGTTATTGGGGCTCGTGTTGAACTTTTCAGCTGGGCTGATGCCACCATTGTTTTCTGACAAGTAGAAATAGTCGTTCTTTGAAACTATCAATGCCTCGATACTCTGCAGAATGATCCCCGAGGTTTCGGTATTTGTGGCATCGGAGTAGTAAACATATATCTCTCGCCTGTCTTTCGTTTGTTGCATTGCGCAGAACTTCTCCGTGAAGAATTTGGTGGCAGCGTCGTAATCTCCTTCACGCCCACTATAATCGGGCCAGAAGTCGCTGATCGGAGATTGGTTGATCTTCTCCCGGAAGATGTCTGCTTTGTTGAATAGTAGTACGATGGTGCTGATTGTCAAGTATGTGGCTGTGTTCAGGAGACTTTCGAACAATGCAAAGGAGTCTCGTATATCGTTCAAATATTCGTGACCAGGGTAGGTATCGTAGGCAGCCAGTGATGCGACAAATACCAGGCAGTCGACGTCCTCCAACGAGTAAGGCCATTTTCTCCGTTCAGCGCTATCACCCCCGATATCGTAAACACGGTATTTCATGTGGTGGGATTCTAAGTATGTCTCATGGATCCCTGTCGTCTTTACATATGCGCGCAGAAAGTCCTCGTCAGTGGCTGCATAGTTCTTTGAGTGCAAACGCTCATGATGTTGCAAGTAGCTGATGGTCATTAGCTGGGTCCTGTCCATGGCGAGGGAGACTGACTATTGAAGGGCGGGAGATACTAAATTTTCATCAACACGCGATCTTGCAGCTTTTACTAGTTCATAAATCCACTCTTGCTGCAGGGTAGAGATCTCGATCCAATCCACAGTTCTCATATTACTGACGCTATCAAGAAGCGCCAACTCTTGATATTGCGGTCCTGGCCCGGGCCAAGTCCGAAGCGAAGCCTGTAATTCACTAACGATACTGTCGAAGAGGACCTCCCGAGCGTCCTCTCTTTCCCGTAGAGTGATGAGGCGGGCAGCGTAAGCAATTCTCATTTGCTTCAACATTGTAGATTTTCCGGATGGTGAGTTACCTACCAACGAGAGAGGAGGACCGTTTAAGCGTAAACTTGTTACATTCCACAGGATGATGAATTGAGGTAAACATACCAGCGAGGACGAGCTTGATTTGCGGGTAATTGACGGGAATGTAAGGTTGAGTAACTATGTTATAGCCAAGTACTAGATTCTTGTTGGCTTGGCTTACTGGTAGGCTTTCACGTCTTCTCGCTTCTGATAGAGCATCCAACCAGCGCTTTCCAATCCAAACTCTTTGTTTTCCCGTTTTCTTCCTCACTATGCGGGAAACACCATTATTTTCGCCCCTTCTATCACGCGAATAAGGTGGATTGGGATTCGACTGATAGTTCTGCTTGTTCCATAACTCATGTATCGATACTGGAAGTGAGAGCACCGATATGTTTGTGACCTGTGAGAGGCTTATCGCCGATAATAAAGACCATCCTGCCGTGGACGCACGAGAACAGGGACGTAAACTGTTCGACTCTTTTGATATGCCATTTGAATAAGCCCTAGATTCCTGAAGTAAAAGCTCCAGATCGGTCCCAATGAGGCCGGCTTCGGCATCGTTTTCGAAACCGTCGTTCATATCTACAGAATCGCGTTCATGTGGTAAAAATCCAACATACGAGGCTGCAATGTGGTGCGTGTCGGTTGCTGTACTGTGGCATGATTCGGGAGACTCCAACTGGCTGTACGTGACTTCGTTCAATGTAATGGCACAGCTCGCTTCTGCGCACGCCAGACTGCCAAGTCCTGTTGTGGCCGACGTATCGACGCCTGCAATGCTGGCTTCTAGAGACGCCAGTCTCCGGGAAACGTCCTCATTTGATGAACGAATGCCCTCCACTGTTGTGACGAGGCTGTCAACGGCCATCCGGATCTCGTCAACAGTTGTGCTATGAATCTCGCTAAGCTTTACCTTCCCTTCTTCAGTGACATAACATAACACGTGAAGATCGCCAAGATCATATTGAGCGAGCTTTGAGACGTTCGAACCCGAGAAAGAAGTTCACGTATCTTCGATTCGTTCTTCGCCCACCGCATCTTATCCAACAGCGAGAACGGCCGCTGAAACTTGAACGAGTCCATCATCTTATCCAGCTCCGACAGGGTCAGTACGCAAGATGTGTTGATTATAACCAACTGTTCTACAGAAATTTGGGAGGTGCGTGTCCTGGCAGCCTGTTTTGAACCTTGCATAAAAGGCTGCAATTGGGAGAGACATCCTCGCAGAGCAGAAAACCCTGCAACGATACCCGTGCATAGACGCCGGTGCTTCCATCTCTCGTCGTATAAAATCAACGAGGCTGCCGGTCAGTATGCTCGTAACAGCGATGATGCCTACGACAGATCCGATCACGGAGAGAGGATCCATGTTGCAAAGAATTTGCGAAAGAAGCACAAGCTGCAGACATTGTGGTCATTGCTCGCCTTATATGGTGACGAGACTCAGCCTTGTGCGAGGTTGGCCTTGCGGACCTATCACGACGTCGTATAGTCTCAGAGGCGATCCAGGCATCCAAAGTGGCGGACGTTAGACGGCCCGAATCATGCCGGAAATTTTGAATTCGAAGCTGCCAAGACAAAGGTAAGAGCGAGTGGAGAGAAGTACAAATTGCAGAGGTTTTGTAATTAATAGAACACTGATAGTATTTCAACGGAAAGGAAATCTATGGCTGACGAGCTAGATAACATTGATTGGCGAACACAGAGGACTGCTGGGGAACGTAAGGATCGAGAAAACGGTTGCTGGACAGTACAAGGAACACTGTGAATAAAACGCATCAACAACTTCTTGGGTCGCAAGACTAGCGAATGTAAGAAACGAAGGTGCTGACAGGGACGTTTAGTTCTTGAAAGAGACTGGATGTAGAAAATCATTGACCACCAAACTCAGTCGGCTCGCCCTTTCCCCTTGCCCTTCTTGACGTGCTTGCCAGGAGCTTCTTCGAGACTCTTCTCCTCCGCCAAACTAAGCCTGAGGGCGAAGTCCAGGTCATCGATTTCTGCAGCTGACTCATCTGCCGAAGACGGTGGCGGCGAGCGCTGTGCGATAGATGAAGCGGTTCCACTCGATCCTGCCTTGCTTGTTTGATGTTCTTGCAAGCTCAATCTAATCGCTTCTTTGAGCTCTGGATCGCCTTCGCTTATTCCGATTGACGTGTTGTCGGCAGCGTCTGAGACATGTCCTTCGATGATAGTCTCGCCGCTTTCGCTTGAGCTGGCACTCTTCCTTCGAAGCTCGTCATTGGCAGCGGCTTCCTCACTGAGGAGGGTCGCATAGGCAAGGATCTCATCCTCGGTGGCACCAGGACCAAGAAGGTCAGTGCCGAACCGGCCAGCGAGTCGCTCTTCCTCCTTGCGCTTCTTCTTCTTCTCGTACTCGAGCTCATGCTTCTCATTCGCGATATATTCTTTCAGTGCGCCTCTGCCGGTGCCAGAAAAGCGATCGCTCTTCTGGTTGCTCCCTCTCTCTGATCGTCGAAGCCGTCGCTTGTTACTCTTGTATTGGTCCGCGGCGGAGGAGCTGTAGCTCCAATAGCGTAGATGCGTACCAAGAGACACCATGCCACGAAGGCTGGTTGGATCGGGGTCAAGGCAGAGAGCGCCTGCAGCAAACAGATTGATTCCGACGCCTTGAGGCGACGCTTCGGCTTGAATGAGACGGCGGCGAGCACGGGAGGAGAAGCGAGAATTCAATGTACGGATGGGATCAAGATTAGAGGCTAAAGGGTCCCATGCCTGCACCAAGCCATCATTCCCGCCGTGGACAAGGTATAGAGCGGTCAAAGCAAGGCAAGATATCTGTGGTGAGTCGGTGTGAATGATACGGACCGGCTTGATGACATTTTCGAGAATGCTATTGGTTGGAGTCGAAGCCCGAATGTTCCATAAGATGACGAGGCCCGTCTTAGTTCCTACAGCCATCAATCTTGCACGCTGACCTGGAACATCTGCGGCGGCTGCGGGGGACGACAACCGACTCAGCGGTGACATCGTTGGCGACGTGGCGGCTGAAGACCCAGCCATCCCTAAAAGTGGATCTTCGAAAGTAGTGAGCGTGGCGAAGGTCGATCGATCAGTAGCCGCCGTTGTAATTTGAGTTGACTTGAGAATGCCGAACGAAAGTGTAGAGATCAACCACTCCTCAACGACATTGGTGCATATTGAGGTATCGGATTGCGCGGCGGAACTCCGTCGGGTACGGTTCAGATCAGCAAACGACCAAGCAGGCTGCCCTTGGTCCTTCAAATCCGTATCACCGAAAATGGAGGGTCGCTCCGGCTCCGGGGTCTCAACGTGGTGCTCGTTACTATGACGGTAGTAAGGAACATCCTTAGAGGACTCTCTTATCTTGCAACGGGTGTATCGCTTTATAGAGATCGGTGTATCATCTTCAAGCCCGCATTGTAGGACAAGAATGCTCTCGCCAGTGTTGTCGTCGTCGCACGCAGCAAAGTCGACTTCCAGACGTCTTCGCATGTCCCACCCTTCACAGGACTTTTGAAAATGATGGGGCTTCAGTCTGGCAAACCTTTCGATTTCTCTCGTCTCGGCGGCGATCTGCTCATCACTCAAAGCCACTCCATGCCAAGAGGTCCTTGGCGTGTAACTTCCATCGACCTCTGCATCTTCGAAGGGGTTGAGCCTGGCTTTTCGCCGTGTGGGTTCAACCTGTTCCCAGTGTACTGTGCGACCAACTTGCCAAGCTAGTGTCTCCCATTGTTGCGCGTTGAGCTTCATCGCCCGCGTAAGAGCTTCGACTCTGCAAGGAAATTTAGTTAAAAAGAAGGCTTCACTGAGGGCGTTGAGAGCCACGGCCCAGATGCGATGCCGCGCATGTCGCTGCGTTGTGAAGTCATCATCGACGACGATTGCAATGATTGGTACACCTGGGCTCAGCACCCAGCGAGCAGTGAGCTCACCACGTTCCATCCGTCTCTCTTGGGCGTTACTAGTTCCGAGGGAGTAGGCCGATAACACGCCATTTGAAGAACCGGCGAGCAAGCCTACCATTCCTTCCGAAAGATTTGGTATGTTCGGACTCTTCGCAATCCAAACGGTGCAGATAGTATCGAGTACGGGCAGAGCAGGAGCCCCAATGTATACAGACGCTGTGTCGGTTGGGGGAGCTAGAGCACGCCCACGCTTTTCTTCGGTCGATCTGTAGTAGATCATGCCGCCTGACCAACCCTCGCCGTATATCATGCCATAAGCTTGACTAACGTCCATTGAGTTTGGCACACCAATCACGTCGCCGGCTCCAAGACCGTACTCCGCGTCTCCAGGGTATCGATCCACGAATTGAGAGAAGCCTTGAGGGTCGGCAAAGCCCCATTGTTCTACCTTCCCGAGTCTGGGATCACTCAGGCAGGCCGAGCCCATCTCTTCCGTTGCATGAATGAACGAAGGAGCTCTCTTGTTGAGGGCAGTGCCAAACATTGCATGTATATGGCTGACAGGTGTGACCAAATTTGAGTTGTAGGTGATTTGAGCACTGCCAGTCTGCGCAGAGTTGGACCTAGGATTACCGGATCCCGGAGAAGACCGAATCTCGGCAGGTTTACCTCGCCCCAGAGAACGCAGGAGACGGGTACGGAGAATATACTCACTACGCCATGACGCAAGCGCTGTTACTCGGCAAAAGGCACGATTCTCTGATTGTAGATTTTCCGAGCTTGTATCGGAAGCCTCAGACATGACATCCGACGCATTGATTGCTTCTACACCAGGGAAGAATCGTGAGAATGCCATCCGCCATGCATGGGGGGTGGTGACGAGCATATGGAAACGACGGGAAACCAGGGACACGTCGAACAGAGACGCGGGCGGCAAATGCGACAAAACATGCGTGAGCACCTCTACGACTGTTAGCAGGTTGCGAGAGTGTCTACGCATTCACGCTGACAGCTCGTGAGAAAGGCGTTGCGACACTCACCATTCGGAAAATCCGTGATGGTACAATTCCCAGGTCCGGGTATCCTCCTTCTCTGTACCACGGTGAAGGATGGTCCATTATGCTTCTTCCTTGGCAGGTAGGAGCTTGCTTTCTCATGTTCAGAGATGCGACTCACAGGTGATCGAGAGTGTGGCGGCGAGACGGAGTTCAGCCGGGTAGCAGAAGGCTCTGCCACGGGAGAGCCACGAACAGCAAGCCGCGCTGCTGTCGTCGCCGGGCGATGGGCGGAACTATGATCTTCGCCCCCGCTCTCTCCACTGGGGAGATCGCCGAGGGCGTGCTGGTTGTGTTCATGGCGGCCATGGTGATTCGGTTGGTTGGGGTCTGGAGATGAGTTTGAAGATGAGCTTTTCTGGGTTAATGGTGTGGGCTCGGGTTGCATAAAAAGGCTAGAGAATCTGAGGGTAGGTTATAGACTGAGCCAGCTCTCGGTTCAGTCGGGTCAAAGACAAGGTGCACAGATGCTAGGTTAATGTTATGGCGGAAGTAGAGAACGAGACGCGATGTCGCCTTGTCAGATTCGAAGTCAAATTACGTCTACGGCGGGCCGACTCATGCCCTGGTGTGCAGAACGAAGCCCCTTTCCAGACCGAACAGTGAGCTCCTGTAGCCCCACAGGTATGATGAGTTGCGGCATAGCTTAAGTATCGCGCTGCATTACAAGCCGGAATTTTGTCCAGTTCGTAAACACGAGAGTCCGAGTCACCGGTCGGTCGAGTTGCGAATTAGATGAACTGGGTCAAGATAGGGTGCACTATGGCGGTCTCTCCGCGCTCCAAATTGTCGTTCATACGGGCATGACACTCTCAACATCGATCTGACCACTATTCTCCAACGTTCATGTACAAGGCCCTTCTGGGAGCACAAAGATCAGACTACTCTCGAGAGATGCATCTAGTCAGTGCCAATTGATCGATCTAAAGTATCGAGTTTAAGCAGGCTGGGTAGTGATGACGAATCAGAAGTCAGCACGAGAATACAAATGCTTGGGACTTCTGATTTATTATTGGAACGATGCAACCACTTCACATCAAGGCAACAAAGGATCTTTCGCAGTGGTCGCGACCTATGAGGATGTTGAGAGAGATATCGGTTCAGCTCCAATTGTTTTAGCCGAGGGCGATTCTTTTCGAGGATCCTCAATGGGTGGAGAGGTCCTCGTTGCCGACGAAGGCAGAGAGAAGGATCTGGAGGAGAACTATGACACGACATACGATAACAGTGAAGAGAAGGCACTGCTCGCCAGGACATCTCCAGCGATATCCTGCTGGGCGGACTGAAATGAACAGAGGGGCGCTATCGGTCCGATCCTGTGCTTGAGGGCCTGCTATGCAGTCTGTCCAGTCAGCCTTGGGGTGCCAGAAACTCCAAGACCTCACTACGTCAGGTTCGCACCCGAGCATTAACAGGCAGCCTCAGCCTTGATCTAAGATTGGTCTTGCAGGCATGCTTCATGCAGCTTGTCGAGAACGATAACCACTAGGAGCCATGTTCTTCAAAGTGTGCACGTTAAGGCGCGGAATTCCAAAACCCGGCGACGATCGCTCAGCCGCAACCATGTTTCGCACGTAATTTTCCCATTGCAGCCATGTTCTAAAGGTGAAGATTGCTTCTCATCCTTTTGCAAAGTCCTGCATGCGTTTGATTTCTTTTCTTTTCGCAAGCTGCACTCTGAGACCGTCTTCTCTACCTGTCAGCTGCTGCAATGGGAATGTCCTCTCGCCACTCATATGAGCTATCCGAGATCTCGAGCGCCGCGTCGGGTCACAGACTGTCACGTACAGTGTCGAACGTATCGAGGGATGGCCCGCCCTCTCACTATCCTGCTCCGACTTTAGACCATACCAGCAAGATCGGTGATCCGTGTCCATCGTCTCAGAATCATGATCCCGCATCGCCTGCCCTCCTTTCGAATGAGAAGGTCCCACGGCCCAGGCTTAATTTTTACGATCAATCCTTTACCAACGGGTGGGGCTGGGAACTTCTCGCTTGGCTTCTAGCAGCAGCATCTCTCCTTGCTCTTATAGCCATCTTCGCCGGATTCAGCAACAAACCGCTCGGCGACTGGCAATCAAGATTGGCTCCAAATACGATTGTGTCAGTTTTATCACAGATAGGGCAGACTGCCGTCCTCGTTCCTGTGACAAGTTGCCTGTGTAAGTTCTATTCTCTAAGCGTTGATAATATCCTTGAAACTTTTCGTGACCTGTGAGACATGTCTTCGCGTTGAAATTTATGAAGACATGCAGCTGGTCGACTGCGAGAAGACATGCTGACTCCGGATTTATCAAGGCCAATCCATGTGGATATGGCTGGGTAAGGAAGACCACGTCCCAAACCGGAAAGGCACGAATGGTAAAAAAGCTCGGCTTATCGACATGCAAGCATACGCCGATGGCAGCCGTGATCCTATTGGTAGTTTGCTTCTGCTCTGGAAACACCCTGGACTGTAAGTCGCATATCGAGTTTCTTGAAGACGAATCGATACTGACAGAGTAGGCTGCTCGTATGGCTCGGGTCAGTGAGCACGGTATTGATCTTCCTGTTCGGCGCGTTTGCCCAGCAGACGCTCCAGCTACCTTCTCGTCCACACAATATAGATAGCGAGGGGTCCATCAGAAGGAGCATGCGTTATCGGGCTGATACTATAAGCGACGGTACTTGTAAGTTATTCTGACATTCTACATTCGTTGTGACCATTCTGTCAGACATGCCGATTTGTCAACCTTTTTAGTTGCAAAATGGCTAAAACGTCAATTGATTTGATTGATTTGCATTGTTTGACGAGACCGCTGTTATCCTGCATATGTTCTGATACTGAGCAGTCTCTGGTCCCAAATTCATGAACTATCCCAAGTCTCCACCACTACCAGTCATTGGAGCGATTACGGATGGCTTGGTCAACAGTGGTGCGAGTCCATCGAATGTTTCAGGTAGTTGCCCTACAGGCAACTGCACGTTCGGTACCTACCAGTCTATGGGAGTCTGCTCCAGCATTGTCGACGTATCCTCAAGCATAACCTCGAAATGTCGACGTACCGGAGACGCAACAGATCTAGACCACATCATCAAACCTGGCTGCAACTATACGGTACCCGCGATATCTGAGCATCCAACAGTGAATAATACAGTGTTTACAACGTCAAATATTGACACATTTTGGATGGGTGCAAGCACTATTCTTGATGGATACACATATCCCGACATCAACACGCTTGTACAACTTTACGTAATCTACGCCCCTGATCTTAACAAGTGGAAGCTTTTCGACGTTATAGACAGCCACAAGGGAGACCTCGTTGCTCTGCAAGCCACTCTGAGCCTGTGCCTGTATACCTATAACACAACGATGACGCTTGGGGTGACCGACACACAACAAGTCAGCCGCTCGACCACCTCCAAGTGGCAGCAGATTCAGGATGACAATGGTACCGTGATTTATAACACTGTGAGCACGACTCAGCATGGTGAGACATTTGGCATGGATCAGCAAAATATTGAGGCTTTGAATAATTATCTTTCCGCACAGACCTTCGTTGGTAAAGCACAGATGGTTGGCAGCGATGTGTCTACAACTAATGGGGTCCCCGACTTCAAAAGTAAATATGATACCGACGCAGCCTCTGCCATAGCATCGAGTATTTATGGTCAGCCTGCAGGCATGCAAGGTTTAACCCAGCAGATGGATAATTTTGCCATTAGTTTGACCAATGCATTACGTACGACATCCGACCTCATTGAGACTCATCCAGGCATCGCCAGTACCAACGAAGTCTACATCCAGATAGCGTGGCCTTGGATGATACTGCCTATCGCCAGCATATGCTTGTCGTTGATCTTCCTTGTGCTGACAATGTCCCTTACCAAGCGGCGCATGATCCCCGTACTGAAGTCATCGCTACTGGCCGCCTTACTCGGTCTCGATACCGATACCAAAAGGGACTTGGGTGGCATAACATCTGCAGCAGCTATGGAAAAGGATGCCGGGCAACAAAACGTGCGGTTGGAGTCAGACGGCATCGAATGGCACATCGTGAAGGAAGATTGAATCGAGCACAAGTGGTACATCATCTTGATTTATCCGAGACAGGCATGAGTCTCGACGTCTTCTGCCTTCCGCTCGCCTTGTTGTTTCTGATGGTTGTTGAAAGGATAAGCCTCTGTCTAGGCTAGGGGCAATTTTGGAGAGGAGTTTGAGAAAGACTAACGATGCGTGGCAGCTTGGGCGATTTCGCCTTTACTGTACTCACGCTGTGGCCTGTCAGACAGTACTTCACTTTATGTTATCCAAAACGGCCCAGCCAGCTTACATGGGGTCTCATCGCGAGGACGAGATTCGTCCAGTCTAGCCGAGCTTGGGGAGCTTAGGTGTCGACTGGGGCGTCTGTCCGACCTTTCTGCTGAGGCTGAGCGGCCTTGCTTCGGGTGAGATTTGGGCGCCTGAAATAAGAGAAGGGCATTTTGGCTTCCACTGTCCTTCATTACTGCTTCAGGGTGAAGACGCTCCATTAGATCGCCCATTTCCGGCTTCTCAGTCGAGTGTGAGCCCTTGCGCTATTGAGCTGTCCACAGCCGTCAGTTTAGAAAACATTCGATTTACGGCTTTCTTGTTCCTTTTCTTCGATTGAGTGCAAATGCGTCTTCGCTGTCGACGAATTACTTTTCGCTGCTTCGAAAAGTAGCCAATAGCACTAAGATATATATGGACGGGTCTTCTATGAAGCCCATCTGATAGTCGAACACGAGAGATGCAACTTCTCAATCCATCGGGCGACTTTCTCCATGTTGCGCTCGAGCAGCAAAATCTGGTTGACAAAATTTGACTAAGCGATAGTACTTTTGCAACGGACGTCAACGGATCACTCGGGCTGAGCAAAGGAGCAGAGATTGGCATTGCGGTAGGTTCCGTTTTTGATTTGATCTGTCTGGCGTTCTATGCAAATTATTCTATTACTGGAACGGCGCAAGCTCGCTCATAATCCATCTAGAAACGTGGCAACATCGCGAGAGGCACAGAAACATGGAGTTCTCAAGACCAGCTTGTGGGAATGTTGAACTGTCGTCCCATGGGCGAGCTCCTTTAGAAGATCGATGGCAGCACACAGCAACATGACGAAGCTCCCACTGAAAGCCAGATCACGGGGCTGCTGTTAAGCACCAGTGACGAGCTGCACCAGCAGCCAAATGAAGACTTCATACAGGTCAGGTCAAACGAAGACTGCCCAGTGTACCGTACATTCCGTTAATCACGATCCTACGAAGCATGTGGCATTGGAAGACCATTGCGGTATAAAAGGTTTAAAGGATCACATTTCGAACAGGAAACCAGCTTCGACGTCATCGTTGTTGGATTTCTTCTTTCATGTTGGTTCTCAACACCATGAAAAAATGAAGCCCGCAGTGAAGAGACCGGCAATGCAATACGGGAAGCCAGCTGTCCTCCTCCGCCAGCATCAGCCTGTGAATCCTAAGATCAGGCAAGCGCACAATGCGATGCGTCTCAGCCATAGACAGAGTTATTGTTTAAGATCAAGTGAAAAACTCACGCGACGGAGGCAGAATGAGTTCGAATTTTCAGCATGATACCAACCAAAGCTTCAACGCACAACACGAAGCCGGTAAAGCGATGTTGAAGAGAAATGGCGAAGAAGCGACCGTGGTATCTTCTTTGTTTGCAACAACGGCATGAATCAGTCGGTACTTTGGGCTTCGCGCAGCAATAGTCTAGAAGGTGAATAGTAGCGTTGAGTTGTGGCATTGCTGAAACGTAACACCAGCTCCGAAACGAAACAAACCCGCGAAACTGGCTCCCGCAGGACGACATTCCGATTCTAAACATGACGTCGAAACATCCTCAGCCTCCTCAGCGACTCACATATATAAGAGAGATTGCGATGTCTCGATCAGCGTACAAATACCATCTTGAACATCTCTTGACCAACAATAATACCTTCATCTCCACACACTCACCAACCCAAACGTCTACCACTCAGCATGACTTCCTCCACCTCCCCACCCTCCCGCTCACGAACCTCATCCTCCGCCTCCGCGCCCTCCATGTTCGACAGCCCTCCGCCATGCTCGCGCCGCAGGATGGTCGCTTCACGATGCATGCGCCCATGGCAACTCCCCACTCTCATCCAAGCCGCACGTCCTGGCCGATCGAGATCTCAAGGCGGGTCGCTACGCATAAACGATCAGGATGACCGGGTTTGAAGTACGAGATAAGGTCGAGATTTTGGCTTTCAGTGAGCGTCAAGCGGCATTAGCGAGGTCAATGTTGTTTTGGGACATACCACAAGCAAGGCGTTGGGCGACTGGTTCGCGGAGGAGGCGCTGGTAGCCCGTGGACCTCTATCGCGAGCAGGTCTCGCGGCTTGCTGTTGTTGATTAGTACTTCACGATACCCAGCTTCGCGATTGCAGTAGTAGATAAAAGCATCATACTGCTTTTTTCGATCTACTTCCTAGTCCTGATCTGTGGATTTCCTTGCGCGTTTCAATGCCTTTCTCAGAACTTCCTGCATCCATCATAACCACCCCAGTGTGTCATGAAATGCTGAGAAAGAGGTTGTTGCGCCTGGACCAGAAGGTTTTCGTACTATATCAGAAATCCACGCGTACAGCCACAAAAACGGGACTTCCCTCCTACTTCTTGAAAACGTATTAAGGAATTTTCATTTCTGGGGAGATGACCTCGTTGGGGGTCTTCATGGCACTGATTCTAGAACACTTTTAATCAGAAGCATTCAGGGTAGGCAAGCTCACTGAAGCCGATCAAGCCTCCAAGCGGTTACTCAACATCCGTGGCCAGTCTTGTCAGTTTCTCGGATCAGATAGTGGAGTTGTAGCTCTCGCGTGCGACGAGTGGTTTCGAGTCTCGCAGGTTTTGATTTTGGACTGTAGGTTTATTTTGCTCAAGATAGATTCCAGACCACGAGCTTGTGGTGTCCTCGCTCTCAAACCTCAAGGTGGAACCCCCAACCACTTCAGATGCTCCGTGTATCCGAATCTCGCCCAACCATCTCGCTCCTCCTTCCCCTTTAACCACAGCCACCCCATCATCCCTACCGCATTCGCTTCGACCCCTTCCCTCCCATGTCGCCTCCTAGGGATAACCAGCATCCACTCCTTCACGACAATCATGTTATAATCCTCCGTGCCATGCTCCCTCAAGATGGGTCTTATCCTGTTTAGCAGCTGCTCGTAGATCGCATATACGTCCTCTGCAGTCGCGTTCGAAGGAATCGGCATAATAAAATGCTTATAGGGCACCCCTTCGCAACTCGTTGCCTTCCCTTCCTCCAACCGAACGCGTCCAGGGTACAACTCAAATTCATGAGAGCCAGGCCTCGGGAAAAGCTGCAAATGCTTGTGCCCCTGACTCGCTCCCGCCTCGGCGCCACAATTATAGATCGCCATCACTTCCTGCCCTTCCTTCGTCAGCTGGCCCATCACCGCCCACGTCGCCCTCACATCCTCAACCTCCAGATCGTCTTTCTGCTTCTCGTACTCTTTGGTGTGGAGAATGGACATCGGACGGAGGACACAGTGCTTGTTCAGCTCTAGTGTGTGTGAAAGTCCGACGGCGCACAGCACCATGTCGGGGTCTGGGTGCAGGAAGGGACCTCCGGGTTTTGAGCGGGAGGGGTCGTTGGGGGGGAGGACGGGTTTGGAGGAGATGGCGGGGGGAATGGAGAAGCAGAACTGTGATGGGAGTGAAGCGTTAGCAGGGGGTACTGGTGAGTCGAGGTCGGCCGAGCATTTACGGTAAAGCCTTCATGCTGGAAGATCTCGGAGGTGGAGGGACCGTAGATTAGCTTGCCATCCGCGTGAGCCTTGTCGAAGCGCTGCAGCGTGAGAGTGGAGAGATCTGAGGGTAGGTTGAAGGGAGTGGTATCAATCTTGGATGCCATAGTTGTGAGGTTGAGTTTTGATGCTCGACTGAGCTTGCTCTACATGAGCTGCTATGCAAGGGCTTTGGGCATAAAGCTGTCGTTGAATTATTCACTTCAAATGTTGTGCTGCGCACCAGCGGCATTGGACGTCCACCGGTTGCCCCATAGTAGCAGGGAGGCTGGATGAATCCATCGCATGCAACATACGCATTCATGCAGATAGCCGTTTCACCTGTGCCCTCGACGTGGCAGTCTCAACGGCGGAGCTGCCTTTACCTTAGGTAAGCTCAAGATACCAGATGTGGTATAGCGCCCAACAAGCATCTATATAAGGCAACTACATCGAAGTGTTCTTCCACTCTCCCAATCTTCAGATACGAGAGTTAGGGCCGATAGAATCATTGGTTACTCTTGTTTGTCCACGTCGCAAATCACAGTCGATTGACGTCAGAGATTCCGCGCCATTCCTTTCGCTTCATATCACATTCCATAGTCGTCTCGGCCCAGTGATGTATGGATGCAAAATGCACGATGCATTCTTGAGTTAGGTTCGATGGTGCTATCTACAGGGCTTTCGCTGGAGAAGGACAGCGTATGTCAACTACGTCAAGCCTGCACCTCGCCTTGGGGACAAGCTTTAGCTCGAACATCTACATGATGTACGCGAGAATGACTTGCAGCTTCGTGCAATCTCAACACCAATGAGATTCATTATAGATGCGGCTGAGCCCTTCTGGAAATATCAACCAGCAATCGATTTCCTATGCGAGAGTCCGAGATAGCAACTTTCATCAAGCAGAAGTCATTCGGAGCATCGCTTACTCCTGAGAGACTTGTTCGGTATCGTGCAATGAATCTTGCTAAACGACCCCTTCTCTACGTCTCTATATTGGTATGGATTCTAACAAATCTCTCATTTACTTCGCTTTGCGGTTTCCCCATGGGCGGCCTGTTAACAGGAGCAAGCGTATCACACTCAACCTTGCAGCACCGCAAGATACGATGCTTGGTAAAATATCAGCCTCGATATTGGTAGTGACCCCCAGAACCGTGTCTACTATGCAGACATTCAGGGTCGGTAGCGCATCTTTTATGAAGCTTCAAAGACCCTGTCGTGCAATCATCTACAGCTTCATGTACAGCTTCAATCCGCAGTCAGGCCAGCAATACTCTGCTGCTCCCTCATTATCATCGATTTTGGTCGCTGAGGGGAAGGCATCAAGGCAAACGCTGTTCAGCCCCCACTACTAATGTTGTGTAACCACACCGTCCGCGTAGAGTACACTTTCATAAGCAGAGCCTCATAACGTGCCAGATATACTGTCCGATATAGATTTAGCGTAACGATCTTGTCCCCGGGAAACAGCGTCTGGAAGAAATGATAATCGTTTCAATATCATTATGCGAAACGACCGTTCGTACAAGTCAGTCCGCTTTGTAGCGGAAGACGAAATAGCAGATGACCTTAGGACGTAGACTAAACGGCTCATGAGCTTTATTGCCAAAAGTCTGCATGGTATAGAAGAGTTACATGGAAAATTAAAGCATACAATTGGTCCCGAGCAGCAAAGTACAAGGCCGCACAGGTACACGGTGGTATGGAGTTTCATTGCTTTTATACTATTCGCAGTATTGACCTGCGTGGCTGTCAAAGTCACAACGGCTGCAATGCGCATTAGCTATGCCTGCGTTTCATGTGGCCTGTTTGTTGTACTTGCAGAGCTCATCGTTGCCGATCTCGCCTTTGACAGTAAGTCGGCTCCACGTTTAAATATACCGTTGATAGGCCACAGCTTGCTCTAGGGAGACGAAGCTATAAAAGAAACATCAGCAACACTTGTATCACGGCGCTGCTCCCCGTTCCGGTGATGACTGCACTGTATTGCTTCATGTGGCATCCGCAGTTGAACAAGGAGGTACTTGAATACTCTGAGGACAATGTTGTAAGCACGTATCCTCAGCTGTTTATACAAAGCGGAGACCTGTGACATCTGATTAGCAGTAGGCAAGCGTACGCTTCCCATCTGTTACGCTGCTCCAACGAAGTGATTGGGCATCGCAAGCAACCCTTGGAGCAGGTCGTTCAAGATGTTTCATCGGATGGTTCGAGGAATCTGCGCCCATGTGCGACAATGTCACTATGGAAAGCCTAAGATACGGCAATTCATGCAACTGCAATAACAGCTGGTCACCAGATGTTGGTGACCACCTTATGTGGCAACAAAGCTACTATCACTATATAACCTTCTCCCCCGCCTCTAATCTCGTCGCCCTTCGACCCACAACGACGATGCTATTGCAAGCGTCCTTCACTTGTAGGTGGCTCGAGCCTGTTGAGGCGCCAAATGCTGACTATGGCCAGATAACGCCACCGAAGCTCTCAACTCGTTGACCCAAAAGACAAGGCCAAGCACATATCTGTCCATTTACGACCCGTCGCTCAATCTTACCGAGGCCCTGAAGATCAATTTCACAACGATGACCCTTATCAATGCGAACAGCCTGTCCTCGATCAACCTGGACTTGTCGTACCGCCAAAAGCCAAATGGGGAATTTGCTTATGACTATAGTAATTTACCCTGCTGTTCCACTCTGCCGAGCTCATGGCTGACTGGCGTGTCTTGACCTCGGTGTATCTTCTATTCCAAATCTAGGTCTTGCCTGTGACACCGGTCAAAATGGCTTGGATCCTTGCCACCTCACACTTTTCATCCAGATGCCCAAATTCGATCGGAAGATCGTTAAGCGGCGGAAGTACATTGATTGGCTGGTATGTTGGCCTCTTCTACTTGTTGATTGTACCAGATGCTGAAGTATGCGCTCGATAGGATGTTGCCTCATCTGCTGGTGGCTACTATGCTCTAATCCAATATCTGAGCTGGATCATCTCCGGTCAGGCCTTTGCAGCATAATACCAACCAGACCACGAGAAACAGCATTTTGCGAGCTGTTTCGACATCCAGAGATTTTGGCGGTGCGCTTTTGGTCGTCAATCGATCCTGGTATGGATCGCTGTTCTAGAATAACCTCTAGGACCAGCAGCACTTATGTATGTTTTTCGATCAGCGACTCAGCTCAGACACCGAGCTCACTGCAATTGTTCGCAATCCACAGACACCGAGCTCACTGCAGTTGTTCGCAATCCACAGACTCTACTTCAACTGAATGGAAGGCTCAGTAGCGAACAAGAAGATGAATAGGCGGGATGACAGGCAGGCATAGGTCCCAACGGGAGGTCGACGAGGTCGTAGCGAAGTATGCTAACTAGACCACCTCACAGACTCGAAGAGCGTACTTGGTAGATGGATTACGTTCCTTCCTCCAGGGCTGCTTTCAATCGTACTTCTCCAGAATGTAATTCTCCAATGCTGTGGTCAAACTATCTCTCTTCAGTCATCTTATATAGATCTCTCTGGCTCCCACCATGCCACACAGCTACCAGCTACATCACACAACACCTCACCGCTCCATACATCATGCTGCTTTCATCTTCCTCCTCCGTTCTAACTAGCGGACGCGAAGTAAAACCCCATCTAGGTCAACATATCCATCTGAGCAACTGATCCGATCTACATCACCACCGACGACTCCCAAAATCCCACTCTTTCCCCCTGGAACCCACCACAACTCAACAAAATATGCATCCAAGAACGTTTACCTTTTCAATCTTTCTCTTCTCTCTCTCTTTCTTTTCTCTCTCTCTCTCTCTTTCTTTCTTACATTTCTCTCTTTACTCTTACTCTCTTTCTTTCCTCTCTCACTCCCCCCTCCTTCCCTTCCTCTACTCTCCCCCTCCCCCAACATCCCT
>JAABUS010000627.1_pt1 | contig 87476 bp, 98 predicted proteins | sample 5560161 | NCBI WGS metagenome assembly JAABUS01 (sample SAMN10711885, study PRJNA513376) | rock metagenome | isolation source: Antarctica rocks | place: Antarctica: Victoria Land, Trio Nunatak nord | collected 2016-01-04
TCAGCCTTTGCGCATGCGTCTTCGAATCACAGTCCTACGATCGGTAGTCAGGCGAAGAGGTACTAGTTAATTCGAGATGCCCGTTCAGTTACGGTCTGTCGCCTACGGCAGATCTGTGAGGGCTCGATATCGTTTACCCGCTACGAGTATCGGGAGTCGCATGTTGACAACTTGACATGGTTTGAAACAACGTCAAACCTTCTATTCACAATCGCCATGCGAAAGCAGCACCACAAAGGCTACCTAAACATGGCTTCCCTTGAGTCCATAAATATCTCTGAATTCTACTTTGCTCTTCCAATTCTAATCCCTATATTCTTGCCCATGTATGCGACCGAGTTCATTGGCATCATCAATATCACTCCAACCTCTACCGCTCTGAATATCGGAGATGATTCCCTTCTTCACTGTAGTCTTGGCTGGGATTTTGTTGCAAACGAGCGGACTTAACGCGGCTACCATACCTGTGATCAGCAGGACAGCATTCAACCATTCAGTGCCATCTACAGCATTACCAAGGTAAATCGATATCTATAATATCTATTTCAGGCTCACGACAAATTGACATTACTCAAGTAACACCACCATTCCCCCAATGACACAGACATTTCTTACAGAGACATTCCCTGTTCCTGGTACGCATGTTAAGCTTGATATTCAAGCCAGTACCTCACCTGTCCCGAAAAAGGATCTGTTATCGGCCATCGAGACTGTTCTCGTGACTGTTGTTTACCGGGTGATCGACTTCGGTCCACATGCCTTCATGACCCCTGGATATCTCCGCTATGAGAGAAATGGTGTTGTGGTGGAGATAGCCAGCCGAGGAGCTGGATCAATGACCTGGGTTGACCTAACGGCAACTCTGTGGGGGATCTTGGATCTTACAACGAGAAATGGATATTCCGGCAGAGCTTTCAAGATCTATACTAATACAGACGACTGGATCGGGAATGGCCGGTTTTATCCCACCGTCAGGCCGTCACCGCCGCAACCACTACCAGCGGGCTCGAACCGACCTTCTCAAACATCATGAAATCGCCCGTGACAAGGTCATCTTCATCAGTGTCGACATAAGTCTGCAACCTTCTTCACAATATAAGGTCACGGCGCCAAACCATACCTCTCAACCTTGCCAGTACTATGTAGCTATGAGAATAACTCAACAGAGTAAACAAGCTTGCCGCATATGTTCAGCCTTACCGCTACTTTTCCTGCTCCCGTCTTTCCATCCTTGATTTTCATCCATTCTTGGTCCGCCTTCCTTATCCTTGGTTTCTCATCATCAAAAGGGAATAGCATCTAAGACGACACTGAGTGCTTTGTCTGAAACCCCGATGTACTTACAATCCTAAAGCCCAACGTTCTTCATCAAACCTACTCAAGTGAAGTCTTTCGACTAATTAACGTGTTGGACAAGGCCATCATCGAATTTCCTTGCCCAATCGCTTTCTCTAGCATGCAAGCTGCGCAGAACAGAACCCAAGCGTCGTATACCTGGTAAGTGATTACAAGAAGCTCTATAACGAGTTTTGGATGAGAGTGTGACATGTACTTCGCGACGACTATCAACTGGTTAATCTGGTCTTTCTCTGGCAGTATAATCAAGTCAAAGGTTATAGTCGGAAATCTTACGGATTGCATGATGAGATTTGTAGATTCAGCGTCATCGTCACAGGAGTCATCTTCTACATACGGTAGGTAAGGTAGATAACTGTCCGGAATCCTTCAGCCTCACTGTAGAGCTCGACAACCAAACTTTATCCAAACTAACCTCCTGTCCATACCATGACTCGTTGCTACAACTACAACTGGACTATCTGATTTCTTCCTTATATCTCACAGTAGTTCATAGTAGCTACGAGTCTACCTTGCTACCTCTGAAACAAGGGAAAGAGATCTGCATTCTATCCGGAATTATCCTCTTGTGAGACTGAACTTCCAGTGGCCGATAAAGTCCTATATATCCACCACGAGACAAGTGATTACTTGAGCTCTCTATTATACATTGCAGCGACCATCCCCCTAATTCGTCATGTCAACTACGAGCAACTGCTATTTCCTAGCTTTGCCGCTCGAGATCCGCACCATGATATACCGCTACCTCGTCACCTTCGAACATCGTCTTGTCCGTCAGAATTTCGAGACTACCACCAACGCCCTTGCCTTGATGTAAGTATGCAAGAACATTGAGCATGAAGCGGCCCTGCTGTTTTATCAGCTCAATCATTTCGTCTTTGAGCTCAAGATCCACCCGCGCTACGGGACTCGGAGCAAGTCTGCCGTCTTTACAGGTCCCGACAGTGTACCCTGATTGCCTTCAACAACTGCGCCCCACATCGGTTCTCTCCGAGACATCAGTCTCGTGCAAGAGTTTGAAGGCTACAGTCGTTGGAAAAGTGATGCCATAGCGGGCAATGGCACGTCTCAATCTGTTCTTGGATTGAGAAACATGGGAATCACAGACGATCAAGGGACTTGCTAGCTGTAACACTAGACTTGTCTCAATCTCGCTAACCTTTACGTACCATTCAATCCCCTTCCTTCGATTGTAAATCGTAGTTCTATATGTAACTTGTATTTTATAATTTTACACATTGTATTATACAAAATTTGAAAAATACATCATGTCACAGATTTGAATTTCTCTGCAGAATAATAGATTTTTTTTTTCTTTTTTCCTTTTATAATATTAAAATTTATTCAATCGTTGTACAACTGTCGTAAAAATTTACAGCAGTTGTGAATTTAAGATATTGTGATTTCATGATATAGTAAAACGCTCGTAGTATGTAAGTTTTTGAAAATAACTAGTGTATTATCAATGGGCCACTACCTTAAGGTAGAGTACCGCTTATTGTTTACTGACTTTCAACCTCCGTATTCCGTACGCCTCATCAAATCAGAGGTCCACTCTTTTACATACAGAATATCCGTGTTATATAGATGTCATTTCTTGACTGATTGGGTTTTTATATAATGATTTGCCGCTTCAGTCACCACTAATTGTGGACAAGTCCGGGGCATTTCTACTAAGTTGGCTTTAGATTTGTAAACGGAAGCTCAAGAACGAACCCCTGGCTTGTTGTTACAATAGAACGGCTCAGCGCTAGTGACGTCGGATATTTTACTATTAGACGCCGATTAGACAGCCTCCAGACCCCCAATCATCTTGTCGTGCCAATGGGTATTGTAGGACCATTTATCCCCCAACCGCTGAACCACGAAACCAATCTTTTTGAAAAAGTGCAACATACTTCTGAGTCCTCTCTATGGATTACCAGGTGTGTGAATCCAAAGTCCATTCTTATTGGACTACGGCTAATCTTGCACGTCTCACAGAACCGTGCCGGCAGCAAATTCGGCGGTGGAGGTGTAGCGTCTTACTCAAGTACAAACGCCGACCGACGAGAGCGTCTCCGAAAGCTCGCCCTCGAAACCATCGACCTCGATAAAGACCCCTACTTCTTCAAAAACCACGTCGGCTCCTTCGAGTGCCGCTTATGTCTCACGGTCCACCAGAACGATGGCTCCTATCTTGCGCATACGCAGGGCCGGAAACATCAAACAAATTTGGCGCGGCGAGCTGCGCGAGAGCAAAAAGAGGGTAGAGCGCAAGATGCAAATATGCTGGGGGCAAATATGGGTGTCCAGGTGAGGAGGAATATGGTAAAGATTGGTAGACCGGGATACAAGATCACGAAGACGAGAGACCCATTGACGCGGCAGCATGGATTACTTTTTCAGCTGCAGTATCCGGAGATTACACCTGGGGTTCAACCGCGAGTGAGATTTATGTCGGCCTTTGAGCAGAAGGTGGATGATCCGCCGGATAAGAACTATCAGTATTTACTGGTAGCGGCTGAGCCATATGAGACATGCGGGTTCAAACTGCAGGCCAGGGAGGTGGATCGGAGAGAAGGAAGATTTTGGACTTGGTTCGATGAGGATAGCAAGGAATTTTTCGTGCAAGTGCTATTCAAGACAGAGAGAGAAGAGAGGTACAGTGGGGTACCTGGGCTAGCACCAAGTGCTCCAAGAAGGTAGGTTGGTTGTTAGGAGTCATGAGCGAACGACCCAGATGCAGCAGGCATACAGATACCCTCAAGAACTTTAATATTGCCAATGCTCGGATCACATAAGTGTACCTTTGTGATTTGTTCTCTTCATAGTGGAGTACATATTTTCTTCTCCAGCAAAACTTTGCTCCAGTGGTATGCCTCAACGCCTACCATCATGCATAAATCGTGTCGCGTATGCTATAGCTCATGACCGATCGAAATATATCGTCACCGGCCATCGGCAGACATCCCCCTCTCGTCAAACGGATCTCCAAAATCTTCTGTAAAACCTGCATTAGCCTTAAATCAATTCTGAGGACTCTTACAAATCTTACTCAGATTGAAGTTCTTATCCACCACCTGCTCCATAGCCCGGTGATACTCATCTCTCGCTTTGTTATTATTCCAGGCATACCCCGGCTCCTTCTCCTTCTCCAATTCCCATCCCCTCCCCAATCCCGTCATCTTCGCCTGCGGCTTCAGAGCACCTCCAGCGCTTCCGGCTGTCCCCGGTCTCGGATGGTCAAAGCCGTTCCCACCAATGTTGGCATTGGCGCTCTCTGCGAAATCCATCACGTCTTCTTGGACGCCTGCGTCGATTGGGTCGGGAGGATCTTGCGATGTGGGTGGAGAAGCTAGAGGCTCGGAGAGCGCGGGGTCTGGACCAGCTGGAGCGGGCTCGTTTGCGGTGGGGAACATGGCGTCTGAGTCTTCGTCTGAGGACGAGGCGCGCATTTGGGAGTCGCCGTCTGGGTCTGAGGAGGGAATTGCATTGTCAGTCTAGTTTCATTGAGTGGCAGAATAAGGCTTGTACTGACCTGACATGTTCTGGGCTATGAATCAGTAACGTCTACGGTCTTGCTCAAGGTTGAAGCTCTAACCCCTGTTGATCACTAATGCAGCCCTAGCCGCAGGACCCTCCAAACTATCCAAGCTACACCCAGTTTGGATTTACAGCCCACATCTTTTGACTTGAGATTGACTTCTTCGAGACACTTTTTGATGTTGACATCTTCCATCATAGGTCTTCTTTCCCAAGACTCTTTCATCTCTTAGCCCCCATTACCCGCATCAGAAGCCAATCTCAAGATTTAGCTGTTAATAATCTTTACATTTGGAGGCGAGCATGCCCCTCGGTGGAAAAGTCCCTGATGCATGGGACGATGATTGGGTAGTCAAAGCAGATGTAAGCTACAGGAACTCATGAAATAAACGCTGCTCATGGGTGTGTGTAGACTCCTGAAGCTTCAGCAGCTCCGGCTCCAACTAGCGCGAAGATTTCAAAGGCTGAGCGACGGGCAAAGCAGGCAGAATTCAATAGACAGCTGTGGCAGGAAGCGTAAGAACTAGGCTATCAATCTTGTGGCTGTATATTAAACCATAGATGACAGAGAGGCTCCAGAAGGCTCGTACTATCTTCACACTCGAGACGACGTTCCCCTTAAAACTGAGTTCAAACCGGCCGTGAAAGTCTTGAGCCGCAAACCTGCCACGAAGAAAGAAACACATATAGATCCAATTACTGGGCTGGAGCAGCTTACGGTAGATGATGAAGAAGACGAAGAAGAAGATGACAGCAAAAAGAAACCGTTGACTATGGAAGAACGGCAGCAGAAAGCTCAGCAGGAAAGGGAAGAAAAGCAAAAAAAGTACGAAGAAGCTCGACAGAGGCTTTTCGGTGTAGAAACCACTTCTACTGCCAAAGCAGGCACTACGACACCCCCTACAGCCAGATCAAATGGAGAATCCAGGAATTCGCCCAGGAACAAGAGTAGCAAGGACAGCGGACCATCTTCATCAGCTGGCAATAAGAATCGGCTACTCTACGATCCTAACTTCACTGCGAAACCAGACTCCGTCTACGTTCAAAAGAAAGAAACACCGACAGGATCGGGCCGCTCTACGCCTAGTGAACAGCAACCCATCAGAAACCCGAGGGGTCCTGAAACAAGCGGAAGAGGAGGCTTTGGGTTTGCTCCTAGAGGTGGTCGAGCAACTTAAGATATCTTGAGCTATTTACGACTCTGTGACTCATTGTTTCTCTCCCCATCTGCCAAAGATCAGAGTCACAGGACACTTCAGACCAATAGGCCAGACCCCAATGGAAGTATGACACGTCTAACTTAGCTTATTGGCGGAAAGCCTGAATAAGCCCACGGCATTTGCCAATAAATCCATATAATTACAGCTAAGGCATAGCCACGGCAGCAAATTCATCATCAAGATATAGGCCCCGGTCTTCGATCGGTTACGGTCCGTGGCAAATGCCAAACACCGCATCTAAGAGGCTTTCTTCGGGTAATCTTCACCCGACGGACCTCTACGACATGCTCTTTAAATTCAGCGCTGCCTACTATACCACACTTTATTCATCTCGCATAGATACCTGTAGTTGCCGAAATGCCTACAAACACTTCTATCACTGTCACCGTCAATATCATGGCCCTCGCTTTCTATGTCCTCCGCTAACCCCATGACATTGCCTGGGATACCAGGAGTGGTGCCATGTCCAGTTCTCATCGCTCTTCCGACTGGAATCGTGTCTTCGTTGCTTTCCATCCTAAGCTCTGCCACTTCTGCCGGCCTCATACCCCGCGGACTGCCAGTAACTCCTGGGATCCCAGGTGCCCAACAACTACTTTTTCAATCGACACGCTAAGCAACATTATCACGCTCCCCTGCTGACCCAACGTGCGGGTGGTCTCGTACCATCCGTCCCCCTGGATTCTCACCGTCTCCGGATTACCGCTCCCCACGAGCGGCCACGCCGCCCTCCCCTCGGAACCCCTTCCAACAACATCCCTTATCCGGCCCAACCCCGATACTCCTAACACTACCCTCCTTGCCAATACCAACTCTGCCATCGAGATTCTCTGGGTCATTCAGGCAATTATTCACAGTCTTAGATCCGGCAACAAGGTCGCAATCCCCTCGATCCCAGTCCCAGGGGTTAGACTCGGCGTCTCGAGCAATGTTCTTCAGTTCGTGCAGTGATTCTGATGGGGCTACTGCCTTCCCGCGTTTACATCCTCTGATGTTGAGACTTGGAGGTTGGAGTTTTTATGGTTTCCAATGTCGAGGCTTGAGTCGTTTGGTAACGGTTTTAATTAAAGGAAACGGAACTGCGGCGCTGGAATGGAGGGCTTTGGGGGCTCAAAACGTAATGACCGTGTCGACGTTCTTCTTTCTTCTGATGCGTCGAGGATGATGTCTTAAAGATGAGACGCTTTGATCATGGGACGCTCGGAACGGTATCTCGCGTTGATCCGGCGCTTGGTCGTTCAATTAGGTAGCTCAGATACTGGTAATCAAAAAGTCCGTTGATTTTGCCAACAATTGCTTCAATTAACCATCTCAACCGCCCTCCAATCTACCCTAGTAATCCCGAACCCAATCAAGCTCATTGATCGCAAGCACAAGCATCCACCTCACCAACCCCCGCCAATCCTCCCCGCCAACTCAACCACCCTGTCCGCCGCCGCGCCACCCTTCTCCTTCCCAACATCGCTCTCGACCTTCCGATAACTCGTGTATGCCAGTTTCTGCAGCGGTATTCCCGTAGACGCCGCCCAATACTTTAGCATCTCTCTCACTCTCTCCGTCCGGCCGTCTTCCTTTTCTGCATCACGCGCTTCAGGATCATGCATGCGCATATCTCCATTTTCTTCGTCTTGTTCTACTTGGTGGTCTGAGTGGTTGTTGGGGGCCTCATCGTCCTCCGCCATACTAAAATACGCCTCATCCACCCTAGCCAAAAACTCCTTTTGGCTCTGCTGACCCGCGCCCAGATCATCGACCTTCACCTGCCCACCACCATTGGTGCAACCGCCGGGACAGGCCATGACTTCCACGTACGCATAGTCCATTGCCCCACCACCTCCTCCTGCGGGTTTCCCCATCATCCCCGGTCGGGCGCCGGGGATTCTGCTCTTTTTGGCGGGTTTGAGTTTGCGGACGAGGTTTTGAATGTTGCGGAAGCCGTAGTAGCGGGCTGCTTTGAAGAGGTCTTTTGTTTCTGCGGGGGAGGTAAGGATATATTCGACGACGTCGACGTTCCGCCCGCGAGTGGTGTGGAGGGTGCTGCCCGGATGGAGGGCGACTTGGGATTGTAGGATGTGGTGAAGGTAGCCGCCTGAGGTGCCGGCTGGAGGGGGTTGGGCGCGTGGGCGCGGTCTGTTGTGATTTGTTGGAAAGAGGAACGCGGTGATGGTGGGGTCGGGGAATGGAATGATAGAAGGGGTGGAGAGAGGCCGTCGAGGGAGATTTGGGAAACTGATGCCGCGAGTGTCGGCCAGCATGAGGAGTTCGCGGGCTGTGATCACACAGTCGACGTCGCGGACTGGAGTTGTGGGATCTAGGGTCGGAGAACGCCAGTAGATGTCTGTCAATTCCTCGCGGGAGGCTTCTAGTTTCTTGTCGAAGCAGGGCATGATGGAGACGTGCCAGATTTTGTCAGGGCGGATTTTGAGACGCTGACTGATGACGGTTTTGAGGAGAGTGCCGGTTAGGGCTTGTGGGGACTTGAGGCGAGAGAGGTGCGGGAGGATATGTGGATGGGTCTTTTCGGCGTAGCAGATCCAGCCGGGGCAGGCGGATGTGAGTATTGGTTTTTTGGGAGTGGTGGTCGAGGCGCATTCTTCGCTAGGTGGGATAATGGAGTCGGAAGCTTGTAATGAGTTCATCACTTCATCTGCTCCCAAGACCAAGCAAGCCTCTCTCATGGCATTCGTATCCACAATCCATGCGAAACGGCTCCCACGTTTGCCTCCTGCTGCTAGTCCTGATGGGCCACCCAGTAATTGATCAATCATCCAACCGGCTTCGACCTCAGAGACGCCATAAGTAGCTGCCAGGCTCGCCCGAACCTGTGGACTGACGCTGGCTACGAAAACTCTGCCTTCTCTTGCTTCTGTTGTATCTCCTTCCACAAAGCCCTCATCGTTGCTGTTATCACCTTGGCGCCAAAGCTGCGAGGGTTCGATCGCAGGCTGGGAGTCGAGAGCGTTTAGGACTTCGGAGTGCGACTGAAGTGACACTAAGACTGCTTCCGCAGAAGTGACACATCCTGAGCAGGCCAGGCAGTCTGTCAAGGAGATCGAAGCAGGCGGGTGGTTTGCGGGAGGAAGCTTGTCTTCTGTCGTGACTTCATATGGATCCTAAATTGTTGGGATTAGTATCACCCCGTATGAGGCACTGGGTTCGCGTACTTTGCTGTCCTGAGGCTTCTGCAGCGGTAATGTCTCTACAGGCTTCACACAAGCTACGCCAGGTGAGATAAAATCATTCAAATCGTCAGCCGACAGTATCGCACTCATGGCGCTGGTGGTGAATCTCAAGCGCAATCTAATTTACATGCAGCATGAAACACCGAGAAGTTATTGAAGGAAGGACAAGAAAGTGTTTTGCAACCGTAATCTACTTTCTCGATTGAATGGTGCTGTGCCAGTAATACTCTTGAATATTACTTTCTCTACGAATGGCACCACTGCGAAGGGTGGCAAATGGCGGCAGAAACTTAATCATGGCTTCCTTTTTATTCACCGCCCTGACATAAGAAACCAGTCACGTGCCACTGACGCCAAACAAGAACAAAATACCTCAGTCAAAAGGTAGCCAGTCCAACATTCCACTCAATACGCATATTCTGCAGCGAATAACCCTCACGACTTGTGGATATTGGACTCTAGCATTGACTCCTAGCTTTGTTCAATCCTCACGCCCCAACGGCGGTCAAACTGAGTACGCTCGAAATCGCGGTAGACTTTTGGGCACTATGAATTGGCGCCTTCCTTGCAACCACTCGTCTGTCGCGATTCGCCACACGCAATCAGCCTGTAGATGGTTAGTTCAATGGACACCGAGTAGCGACACAGTCAAAAGACGAATGATGTGATGGTGAATGACTAGACAGCCAAGAAGCTAGAATGGTATACTGTAAATGGAATACTGGCTGCAAGAGGGTGTCCGCTCAATAGTATAAATTTATGGAAATGCCCAACAAACAAGTGATTTTACAAACGATAAAGGTAGACGCGGAGGCTTTCTAGGATCTGCTAACCTGTCTTGGTGATGAGCCCAACAATGTTCTATTGCTGCCCGAGCCCTCTGATTTTTCGTCCCGAGCTGTAAGGGATGTATCGGTGTTGGCGGCAGTGCTCTGACGATTCGGACGATTCGGACGATCCACTTGATTTAGAGCGATTAGATCATTTTCAGGAGCCGCTGATGGAAAGCGACATTGGCATAGAGCCATCCAGATGTTCTTCAGACAGCATCTCACAATCTTTCTGAAACGCCATCTTCTCTTTCTAGCATCCTGGCTGCTAGGATCATCACATCCGTCAAAACTTGCAGTACCCTTTTGGCTTATATCGCGGTCCTGGTTCGCTTCGACGACCAGGCGCATCTCGTCTCGCTTGGTCCTTCGATCATAGATACCTCGAGACAGAGGGCCCAATTCATGCACTCCTATATGCACCCCAACCACACAACCATCACTCTTCTGACCTATCGACCAACGACGAGCTCCTGGCGGATGGGTTGGAGACCACTCCCAGTCGAATAGTGGCCCCTCAGTTGTCCTCGGCCGCCAATGAACATTCGGTCCAACCCCATAATTTTCTCGGGCACTATAACCCTCGTGTAACTCACAGATAAACCGACGTACCGGACCTACCCGCGTTATCCATATGGCAACCTTAAGACGTTGCACTGTAGAAGAACTAAATGAAGGTTCCGAAAGTCGCGATATTGATGCGTCTAAGGACTGCCGAGACGATTCCACAGCGGTAAGAGGTGACTCTCCCAGCCCAGATTCACTGGGTACCTTTGAGGAGTGCGGGGCTGGTTCCACGGCCTGTTGGCCACAAGAGCCTAGGGTTCGTTGTATTGTGACGTCCGAGGTTCGCCTTAGAAGGTCATCAGCCCGATTGTTTGGGTGATGCAACCAGTTCTGGAAAAAGACGTCAGAAGATTCCCCAGTGGGTCCTGCAGCTTGATTATCAGACTCATGCACGGCATGTTGACGGGAGATTCCCGTGGGTTCTTGGGATTGTTCGGCGATCGGTTGTTCTGATGCCCGTGACCCTCGCTGGGTAAAGTCTTCTAATGAGTGTTGAGAGGGCCCAGCGGTCTCGACTTCAGACCCAAGAGTACAAGGTCTGATAGCTCGACGAGTAGGGGAACCTGCTGTTTCAATAATTGGGCGTTCTATAGCCTCGCCATGTACTGCTTGTAAGCCATCGTTGTTGCCAGGCGCATCCGGCAATGAATGAGGCTCTACCAGCCGTTCGCCTTCAGAGTTATCTGGCTTGGTAGACCGTTCATCAACCTTGGGTTCTCCAACAATGTGGTTGGCTGGCACCCAAGAGGAACCTTCTGGCCGGCGCTTCTGGGCTTCAAAGTCATCCTCTACATCAGAACTATGAGATTGAATATCATAAACTTGGCTCTTCTCAAGCGGTTCGAGCTTAGGGTGAGGTAGATTCACATAGTGGGAGCCTCTCGTGGTCAATACTGGTGGCATCACGGTTGCACTTCCGCTCTCAGCAGGCTCTGTATGATGAGCCCCGAGCAAGCACTCAGCATCGTATTGCGGGAGAAGTTCTCCGGTATAAGAAAACGGCTTTGAATCCTGGCTAATCACCTTAGCGACTACAACGCCTCCATCTGTTGGCGACTCGTGATGCTCCCAGTCTTCGTCGCTACTGGGTTCAGCAGTGTTTGTACCGTCTGCCTCTCGTTCGGGCCTCTTGCCTCGCCTCGCCTGCTTGAGCTTACGACTTCTCTTCCTCTTCTCACTGGTATCCGAACTACCCATGTCCAAGTCATCACCGCGGCATTGCTCTAGGGGTCGCCGGGGGCTATCGTCTGCCATTGAAGAGCGTTCGCCCTTGGCAGCCGTAGGTAGCGTATGTGGGTCTATTGAAGTCATAATGGAGCAATGCAGTTTAGGCGCTTCGGATGACTTTATTGATATGGTAGTGGATGGAATACAGAAAGCTGGTTATTATGATCGATTCCGAATCGTAGAGAATGTGTGGTGAACGAGTGGCTACTGAATTGATCAATAGAATGCACTAAATCGTTCCCTCAAGAATGAAAGATAAATAAGTGATACAAATGAGAGATTCTGACTATGCGTGTAGTTTGATGCGAGCAATGTGAGAGACAGACAATGTTGGTGATGCGTTGAGATATTGTGCAGCCCCTGATGTTTGCGGAAGTTGCGACTCTATGATTGAATTCTTAATAGCGTACCTTCCTAGCAGTGCTCTGCTCCAAGGGTAAGTCACCCAGCATTCTCTCTCCGTTCCAGGTATGCGTTCATCCCAACAATACATTTGACAAGGTCCCAGTTTCCTTTGTGACCAACCCAGTCGCAGACAACGATACCGGTACTACCATCTCCGGGTTTGTTGCTGCCATCAGCTCCTTCTACCCTTTCGATAGCTCCGGGTTCATTATGCTCTCTACAAAGAAAGTCCACAATTGCAGGATTAATTTTTGCGGCAATTTTCTCAGGCCAACAGCCGACTTTCCAAAAGTTGCTGGCTGTAAGAAAATTGATGAAGAATGGCGATTTAGGAGTATCGTTGCTTGGTATATCAGGACCTGGTAAAGTACATACGCATTTCGCGGCGCGCTCAAGGTGATCCTGGCAGTATTTAATCTTCTTCTCGATATTCTCGGTCTCTAGCACCTCGTAGAAATCTTGAACGCAGATATCTCCGCTGGGGCATGTGGAATTAGGGGTATTATCTGCCCATGGATCTGCTTCAACACACCATCCAGCACCTCCCCACTCCTGCTTCAACCCTTCTTCAAGTCCAAAACGACGTAATAAGACAATCTTCTTCCTTGCTTCGCCAAGAGTAGGGATACGTGGAGCGGTGAACCAATGGTTGACATCACCAGCATAATGATCCCTTAAGATACGGCTGAGCTGGGCATCGGTCGCGTTTCCAGTTCCCTCACGCTTCACTGAAATGACTACTGTCTCACTAGGATGTCGGTCCAGGAAAGCAAAAATTTCATTCACGAGGTCACGGAAATATTTGTTGCCGGTCAGAGAGATTGGGAACACACTGTGGACGAGGACCAACCCATCTTTACTTGGATCTTGGGGAGCCTCAGGTTGAACTCGGATGTCGAAGAATCGAACGCCGTTCTCAAGCTGTTCGGGAGGAGACGTAGCCTGGCATCGCACGGAAGGAAGCGCGCGATGACACGCTGGTGAATTGTGAGTGCCTGGAATGGAGAGCGCAGACAAGGGCGTCTCATCTTTCAAGCTAGCCATCCATGAGGGAAGATGGGCAGAAGAGAAGAGCGTGAGATGAGAGTGTTGAGGTAGGTGAATTGCGGTATACTGGAACCGAGGATTCTGGTTCAATGGGGTCAAAACCACTGATCCGGGAGCTGGAGGTAGTGTGTCAAGACGGTGTTTTTCCCCGTCTGTCTCGAACGTTAGACGGAGTGTCTGAGCCGGTATAATGGCTGGTTTGACATCAGTCTGGATTGATTTGAAAGGCTCAATTGGCACTGAGACATCTTGATGACTGAAATCTTGAGCATTCTCTGCATTTTGAGGTCCTGAGGGCGTCGATGGGCTATGTAAAAGCGATGTGAAGTTGTGGGCAAAGCCTCCGCTACTCTTACTTCCTAGTGTTCCATAATGCTCAAACCGCTTCAATTCAACCGGCCTAGAGGTGATGTTGCGAATCCTCAAAGAAGGGGAATCCATAACTAATGAGGATCAAGAGATATGGGAAAGGTGTTGTTAGAATGATCAATGCTCTTTTACAGCAGGAATTATAGGACTGAGACTTTACTGAAATATGGTTTCTCGTCCACTATTGCAGACTCCTGTTTTCAGTCCTGAAAGATCAGATAGAACGCCTATCCCTCCTTCGTGATCAATTGCAATAGTGATTTCGACTACAGAAGAGTCCTTTAAGCCAAGTGCTAGACTTGAAGCAGGGAAATGGCATGATGGCATGTTGATTATGCCGACCAATCAGATTTAGGGCTGGAGCACTACGTTGACACGGGCGAAACTCAGTCACATGATATCGCGAATTAGGGTGCTGCAATGTTATGTCATCCGTCCATCACAGCGCGTTCTCCTTCCCTTGCCTTGCACACTTTGGAAAATGTAAATCTACAGAGCCAAGCTCCAGACTGTTACCCCCGCTGGAAAGTGAATAGACAGAAGGACCGACCTGATCCATTCAATGGCTCCAATGGTAAATGGAAAACGCAAGATTGACACCATCGATTTGACCGGAAGCGACGATGCAACATCAAACTATCAGCCTCGGAAAGTCGCCAGATCTCTACCCACAGATGGAATAACTCAAAGTCAACGCGACACCTGGACCGAAGAGGCCGAAGAAGAAGACGCGGGTGATACTTTTGTTCTATCTCAGGATGGCGATATCAACGCCACCGAAAGCTACGAGCTCTATGGTACCGTCAATACCAAGGTTGTAGGAATACAGTACTACAACGGACATGCTAGCGAGGGAGAATACGTGTCAGTTCGAAGGGAAGCTTCGAATCCCTATGACTCCAATGCCATCCGTGTCAATAATGTCCAAAGAGCTCAAATCGGTCATATCCCAAGACAGATGGCATCGAAGCTGGCGCAATACATGGATGGTGGATCACTTCTCGTGGAAGGAACTCTTTCGGGAGAGAAAGGAACGTTTGATTGTCCGATAGCTCTGAAGTTATATGGTACAAGCAACCCTACTGAGCGCGCGGTACTGATAAACCGAATGCAAGTTGATAAGCTACCGTTGGATGCGATTGTCAGAAAGGCGAAAGAAGACAAGAAACGAAAGGTAGAGGAGGAGAAGAGGCTGAAAGCTGCAAAGAAAGGAGGATACATTTCGGGGAGCAGCCAACCCAGCAGCAGCCAATTGACGGATCTACGAAGTAGCCAAACCGGATTTATAGGTAGTTCATCTCAAGGCGACAGCACGCCAAATCGGACTCTCGAAGAAATCATTCAAGGCAGTCAAAGATTCAATCCAAGGGAGATGGGCGAGGTAGTGGAGAAGTTCGGCACTGGAGAAGACGTCTTAGCTCAGATGCCCATGGTAGATTTTCCTGAACGACTTGCAACTAAGCTTCTACCCTACCAACGTCAAGCACTTGCTTGGCTAATGGAGAAGGAGACTCCTAAGCTTCCGCCCGCAGGTTCTGCAGATGTTGTACAGTTGTGGAAGCGCTCGCAGCGGGATTCAAGGCTATTCACAAACATCGCTACTAATTTTTCCCTCAAGGGCACAGAACCCGAATTGGCCAGTGGTGGCATCCTTGCAGACGACATGGGGCTCGGGAAGACACTTGAAATGATTGCTTTGATGGTTGCAGATCCACATTCAGCTAGCTCATTGTCCCATACAACCCTGATCGTAGCCCCCCTCGGAGTTATGAGCAACTGGACAGGACAAATTGCCAACCACGTGAGGCCTGACTCTCCTTTGCGTGTGATGCTATATCATGGCACGGGCAAGAAGCCAATGAAGGCCGAGGACTTCGGCTCCTACGACGTCGTTATCACGACATATGCAACGCTTGCATCTGAATATCTACCACGAGGACAGAAGACACCTCCACCAATCCCGCGTGCCCAAGGGCTTTTCTCCCTTCATTGGCGTCGGGTCATCCTAGACGAAGGCCACATTATCAGGAATCCTCAGACGAAAGCAGCATTAGCGGCCTCAGGGTTATTGGCACGGTCTCGATGGGTTCTGACGGGTACGCCTATAATCAATACACTGAAGGATCTCTTCTCACTCGTGAAGTTCCTTCGACTGTCCGGTGGAATGGAGCAATATGATATCTTCAATAGTGTGCTTATTCGACCGTTGAAAGCCGGATACGAACCCACAAGCCTGCTATTGCAGGCTCTTATGGGCACCATCTGCCTACGACGTAAGAAAGAGATGAAGTTTGTCAATTTGCGGTTGCCCGAATTGTCGGAATATGTACACCGAGTTGACTTTCTGCCTCACGAGAAGGAAAAGTACGAAGCTTTAAAGTAAGACCACCACTCGTACGATTAGTGACATCGCTAATACTGCGTAGAGCGGAAGCACAAGGACTCCTCCAGGTTCACAAGAAAGGCAAAGGACCCAGTGCATATCGCCATCTCTTGGAGGTTCTCCTTCGACTGAGACAGGTATGCAATCACTGGAAACTCTGTGGAGAGCGCGTAACCTCCTTTTTTGCTGCCCTCGAAGAACAAAAAGTCGTCGAACTCACCCCAGAGAATCGAAAGGCTCTCCAAGACATGCTCCAACTCAGCATTGAATCCCGTGAAGACTGCCCTATCTGTCTCGAAACCCTCCACGACCCGGTCATCACAGCCTGCGCCCACGTCTTTGGCCACTCCTGCATCGAGCGCGTCATTGAAAGCCAGCACCGCTGCCCCATGTGCCGTGCCGAACCCTTGGAAATGGTAAACCTCGTCCAACCATCTGCCGAGCTGGGTGAAAGCGCCAATTTGGCGATCGAGACCGACGGTGACAATACCAGCAGCTCCAAGATTGAAGCCCTGCTCAGCATCCTTGAAGCTTCGCACCGCAAACCAGGCACTAAAGTCGTTATTTTCAGCCAGTGGACCTCGTTCCTCGACATCATCGCCACCCAGCTTTCCCTCCATGGGTACAACCACACCCGCATTGACGGCACCATGCGCGCAGCCCAGCGCGACGCCGCCATGACAGCCCTCGAAACCGACCCCGAATGCACAATCATGCTTGCGTCCCTCGCGGTGTGCTCCGTCGGCCTGAACCTCGTCGCCGCCAACGTGGTCATCTTGGCGGACAGCTGGTGGGCGCCGGCGATTGAGGACCAGGCGGTTGATCGCGTGCATAGGCTGGGACAGACGAAGGAGACGACGGTGTGGAGGCTGGTGGTGGAGGAGAGCATTGAGGAGAGGGTGTTGGAGATCCAGGCGGAGAAGAGGAAGCTGATGATGACGGCAATGAGGGAGGGGGCGGGGAAGAGGGCGAAGGGGAGGGAGAGTCGGGTTGGGGATATCGAGAGGTTGTTACGGTGAGGTCTCTAGAGGTGGGGGAAAGGGGCGGGGCGGGGTTGGACGAAGGATAGGGGTAGGGGGAGGCTGGACGGGTATGGATGTAGCAGGTTGAGCGAGCTCTTCAAGATGTTGAATGGTGAGGGGGGTGTGCTTTTATTTCTTAGCAGGATTTTTTTTTAAATTGGCGGCGGCTTCATTCTTCTTCGACACTTTTGCCCCAGATCGGCTAGATGCTTGGTTCTGGACTTTATAGCGAGATAACCCTTGGTACAAATAGGGTTGAGATAGGCTATGATTTACTTCTCTTTACAACTAATGGGGGTTTTGTTTGGTGGTTTGTGAGATTGGTGTACACAGTAGAAGAGTGGGTTGGAGAGTGTGTGTGAATCCGGGGTCCCAAAGGGTTCGGGAAAGGTGAAAACTCCATGTCCTCAGCTGACATAAGGACTTGCGGACGAAAAGGCAGGTTTACAGGATGTTCGGAGGTGTTTGATGAAGCTACTACTGTATGATACACTTTCCGGGAGTGTGGTACAGCTCTTGCTATGAATAGCTTTAAGAGCGTCAGCTTGAATGGCCGTCGTTGAGTTGTACTTGGAATTTACTTACTCGGCTCGGATTGCAGCACCGATGCGGTTAGTGGTTAGTGTCTAATTGATGGTATTCCATTCCATTTTTATCTCCTTCTCTCATTGAGATCGAACGGGTATGAGTCAGCCCGAATCAAAACCATCAGTGTTCTCGCCGAAGCCTATGAGCTTCCCATGACCACTTGAACAGCTTTCAGGCTCCCGACTACCGCGAAACAAATCAACGGACTAATGGCGTACGAGATCTACCAGAATTTATCTATTAGTATTCCTCAACATATTACATTGGAGCTTGATTGAAGTTCTAGAAAGGACAGAGGCTCACAGTCAAAAATTTAGCTATAGACATCTTTTCTTGCTCGTTACTGCCATTGACATCAGCTAGGGAGGTGAGTTTCATTGCTGGTGGTCCGGTAGGCATGAGCATCATGGTGAACCAAAGAATAGGATCGTCAGTAAGCCAGTTGGTACGAGCGGATATTCCATAGATGACGGCTATCGAGATACTGTAAGATGATTAGCAATGCGCTGACGCTGGACAAGGAGAATAGAGATGAATATACGCGGCTTCATAGATAGAGGTGGGATACTTACACAGGCCAGATGATGAATCGAGTAAATAGAATGAACGTAGCTGGCACCCAAGGCACCTTTCCACTATCTTCCCCCTTCTTCATTTTTCTCAGACTACTACTTAGCTTCACGCCCACAACTACGACCTGCAACGCTGCAAATAGTTGCCCAATGCTCTTGGTACTACTCGTCAACCATGCAGTGAAGATCCCTCCTTCTTGTGGCTCGCTGAAGAAGGCCTTGTGTAGCGGTGGCACAAGTCCAATTGTAACTCCGATAATTGCTCCAATCAAGGGTGCGTTGAGGAACGCGTACAGGAAATCCAGGAATGATTGAGCCCACTTAGGGAGTTTATCCCAGCCCTTTTTCCCTTGACGGAAGCCAGTGCGGCCGGCTTCTTCGCCACCACGAACAACGCGGTCGGGGAGGAGGGACGTCTGTTCGGTAGGATCTTCGCCGTCAGGATGATTCTCGGCGTGACCGTTGGGTTGGTTGCCCTGTTCGGCGTCTTGCGGACCATTCCCACTTCGCTCATTGTCGTCTGCTTTGTTTTTGTTCTCTCCTTCCTCCTCCTCAGGTGATTCTTCGGCGTCGAGGAGTTTGGGTCCAAGAGCAAACGTCAATGAATTGCCCACAATAGCATTGACTAGAAAGTAAGAATTTGCGCGTGCAAGCGCAGCAGAGCTTGTGTCAGTGTCTGACATGAGTAATTTGTCCAGGATACCGGTAGACTCAAGGGATTGGATGAGGAGAAGAGGAAGGGCTGTGGTGTTGTTGAAGCAAAGAGCAGGAGTGACCCAGGAGGGAAATTTGAAGATGCGAGTCGTTACGAAGCCTAGCAACATAGAGAGAAGAGTGTAGGCCAAGGACCAAACTGTAAGGCCTCAATTAGCAACATGTTGAACAAGGACGTTGGGGAAACCTACTGAGAATTGGGACATATCGTATCCCGGTGTCTGCATGCAGCTGAGAGCCGACATTTGTGATCAACAGCGCAGGCAGGAACATGCGCACGCATACTGTGCTTATCTGTTTGGTGGCAGGTCCTTTCAAAAGATCGAATTGTGCTGCAATAACGCCATAACCTATGGTCAAAAGAACGGATAGAGAAGCTTGCAGAGCGCCTAGAAAGGAGGTTTTGAGGCCGTCTGACATGCTGAAGGATGCAAGTTGAACTGAGATTGAGTACGAGAATCGAAGCACAACTTCACACGAGATGTTGGCAACGCATCTTCAAGGCATGACGTCGCTGGGCTAAAGAAATCAAACTAGACTGCATTGAGATGCTCATAGATAAGGTACTTAGGTACCTTAAGAAATCACATATCGAGTACCCCTATTTCACATTGAGTGTTCCGGATTTTAGAATTTCCAAAATCGAGAATTCACCTCTGCAAATTTTGCCCCGCAACCAACCAACTCGCTGGAGAAGCCTAGCCACCACCCCACAAATCAAACAGTCATACATATGAATCTTCATTTCATTTAGTCATGACTAGACTACAGTCAGCAAACAAACGCAGGCAATCGACGAAAATGTGAACTCTTTCGAAGCAGAAAACTACTTCCAAAGCCCCTTTCAAAGCCCCTTTCAAAGTCTCTTTCAAAGCTTCTTTCAAAGCTTCTTTCAAAGCAGCTGCCGTCAAAGCAACAGCTGTCATCGATGATTCAGTCACGACGACAGTAAAAGTCAGAGTTTCTACTCTCAAAATTCTTTCTTCAACTTCAGCTCTATCTCTCTATAGTTTATACTGTTGACTGAAACATTTTTTTGAAAGAGACAGTGCAGATTAGATGCTCAGCGAAAATCTCAGCAATCTGCATGCAATCTTGATGTTCTCGTTAATGCAACATTAAAAGACGAAAGCTTGAGAAGTTTTTTGAATAGTAGTATATTGAATGATCGTGAATTATAGAGTATATATTTCATTAAGTATACATTTACTCGAAAGTATCTGTCATTGTGAGACAACGAGATCTCTTTACGTGAAACTACGTAGTAGAAGATAATAAAGTAGCATTCTATTGATGATAGAATTAATTGCTAAGAAACGAAAGCAAGAGCTCGCAGAGTTTTCATCTTCTGTCAAGTTATTACTTCTATTCATTCATTAATCTCTTTGATCTAATCTCGCGAACTAGTCTTGCAAACACGCATCATTCATAGTCAATGAGATGCATTTTCACAACTGCATTCTCTTTTAAAGACTTGATCTCTGAGTCTTTATAGCATTGTATTGTTTTCTTGCAGCTGACAGCGTAGCAATGACTTCTTCAGCGCTTTAGCATCTGTGTAGAAGTGTCGTGAGTTGATCATGTTAATAAGTATAAACAAAGCTAGTGCAAGATTGTTGATATCAATTCTTCAGCTTTGCTTTCTTTCTTTCTTTCTTTTCTTCTTGTCTTATCTCAGCATATTCTTTCATGAGTACTGCTTTTTCAAACTGATGAAGCATGAGATCTGTTAAAAATCAGCATAGAGCGAGTCATATGAATGTCATTTAACTAATAAATAAATGCTAAGAAAGAAAAGTATCTACAGAAAAGAACTTAATTCTTATATGTGTATTTCTTAACTCTGTGCTAAACTCGATTGAATTGATGTTTTACACATATGATGCAGAGTCTCAATGACATTATGACTAAATCAGATTTTCACTAGATTTAATTAAAATAAAATCAGATGAAGATTAAATGAAGAATAAATAAAGATTAAAATCATAACATTATTCTTCTCTCTTAACTATTCATGTTTACATGAATGTTGTTTCTTAGTGCGCTTTTCTTGAATATTTAATATGAAAGTCATCAATCATCTTTTGAATGTTTATAAATTCATCATCATCAACGTTATATCAGTTGAGATCATTGTCATAGTTTTTTCATTTAACTTGATATTAAAGTCATCTTTGATATCATTGAGAGTTCAATATATCATTGATTTTTCATTTATTTTTGTTGAAATCGTGTCTAGAAACTAATCAAAGTGCATGCATGACTAGAATGTTTGATTTATAAAGATAGTTATAACTAAAACTTTAAGAATACAGAAGAAAGAAGATACAAAAAGCAAGAAAAACACGCTTTATATAGTAGTTACTCAGATCAACGTTAGTTTCAAAGAGAACATGTTGAAATACAAGAAAGATGTTGATTTGAAAGATGTTTGTGACACAAAGAAATGTGTTTGTCATAAACATTTATTAACTATTCATAACACAAAGAAGTGTGTTTATCTAGAAGACAATAAAAGCTGATTAGAAGATGCTAGAAAAGAGAAAAGATGCTGAGTCATATTTGAGTCAAATCTGAGTCAGATTCAGATCAGATTTTGACTAGATCTTGACTAGCTTTAATCATTACACAGAAAACTTGTTAACATTCACTGCAAATTGATTAAAGCTTCAGTCTTGTTCAATCTTGATACACTCATAATATTACTCTTCTTTTTGAAAATTCATGTTTGCATGAATAGAACAAATGAAACGCAAAAATTTTCACTGTTTTTTAATTTAGTATGACTTGTCTGAATAAAGCTTATGAAATTCAACTAAAACTTCTTTCAAGTTCTTGAATTCTTCTTTATTGACATAGTATCATTTGTTGTTTCAATCTAGTCTTGTTCATTTAATCTTGTATTGTATTTAATCTTGATAGCATCTAAAGTTCAAAATATTATCTATCTTTTAATGTTCATCATCTTTGATAATGAAAGATCTAGATGATTCTGAATGCTGTTCTGATAAAAGATTGTTGAAATAAGAATGTAATAGCTTTGAACTGAACATCAAATGCAGCTGCTTCATGCTTATTAATAAACGAAGATGATAAAAGATTTCAACTTTAACAATGATTTGATAAAGTTTTAACTGTTTATCTTTCAAATTCTTACATGATCTAGTTGTCTTTATATTTCTAAAGAATAATCAAATTCAGTCGTTTACTTCATAAATGACGTCTCGTTTATGTTTATTGATTTGAGCTTCAATGATTTGCTTCATCTTTTTCAATTGCTGATGATCAAAGATAAAAAGCTTTTTCATTCAAATGATAATATCATTTACTTTTCTAGCTTCAAGACCTTCATGAATAATTTTGTAGTCAGTCGTATTTGAATCGAAACTCATTCGTAAGTGAAAACTTTTATTGAAGTAAAACGAAGTCATTGAGATGATTGAGAAGATATTGAAATTCTCGCTGAATTTTATCATTGATAGTCATTTTGTTCAGTCATTCTGCATGTAGTTGCAGTAGATTCTTAGTTCGCGTTCAACATCTTGATTAGCTCATTTCAATTGATCATTGATCTCAGAATGATAAGTTGTTGATAAACTAGCTATGATCTTTAGTCGTTTGCAAAGACTTTGTCACATGATTGATATGAACTGAAAGTTTCTGTTTGAAACAATAGAACTAGATAGATCATGAAGTTGATAGACGTTGTCAAGAGATAGAATACAGATGTGATATAAAAAGTTGTATCAAAGCAACAGAGAAAGCAAACAATAAACACATGCAATGATCATGCTAGTAGAAAGATACTGTAAAACGTGTATGTTTCTGTCTTTATCTACAAGTTGCAATAACATCTATATGTACACTTGAGAAACGTCTCTCGACTCTTTTATCATTGACTCAGACCTCAATCTCTTTTTCCTTACTAACTATCTCATGAAAATGATGCAAACAGTCTCACGACAACGTTTCATAGCATGATTCAAATCGTTTCTTCAACTGAAATGTCATCATCTCTTCAATGACAGAAAACATAGTGATGTTTCTTGATGAAACAACATATGATTATGCAAATGATGTTATAATCTTTTGATAAAGATAACTCAGTGATGAAGTTTATAACTATATCTTTTCAGTGTTTCTATAAAATCAATAAAGAATGAAAAAGTTCATTGATGTTATCTTTAAATGTCTTGCTTTGTTAACAAACATGACAGTTTCAAATGTAATGTTTAATCGTTGCTCAATGATTTGATCAATAGTAAAAATGTTGAACTAGATCAGTAGTTCTTTGATTGTCAGAGTGAAAGATAAAAGACTGATCATGAATTTTCTTTAGTAATTTCATATGCATATTCTCAGAAACTCACAGTAAATCTTTTCTGAACAAAACGTCATCAATGATCTCACAGTGCTTCAATTCAATGCTATGTAGCTTGAGCTTGTTTTCGCTTATGACTTGTTTATACTCATTGCAAAGCTCATTTGTCTTGTTGACATCTTTTACTCACTGATAGAGATCAACTTCAGATTCAATAGCTAGAATATTTATTCTATTGAATGTCAGAATGATCTGATAGCAATCTTCAGTATGCTGAGTTAATTCAAAGATGTCGATCAGAAACATTCTGATTAAAGCATTGACTTTAATGTTCATCTTGTCTGATCAAAAAATGATCTAAAAGTTAAACTTAAATAAAATGTTTAGATAATTAACTTGACATCAAGTTAACTGTTTATTTTTCATGAAGATTTTCAAAGTTTGATGATCAATGAACATCTGAATGAGCAGCTTCGTGCATTCTAGCTTAAGTCTTCAATGTTCAAAACATTAAATAATGACTAGTAATTTCTTGTCATAAATGTGATAATTGCATTCAGCGAGAATCATGCTTTTGCTGTAGAATGCTACTGAGTGAAAAACATTCTCATCATTATACTGAGATAGTATTTCATCTTTGACGTAGTTAAAGACATTGATTTTCAGAATAGTTTGTTATTTTGAATTAAAATGTCGTAGAACTGAGATCGAGCTGATTTGTTTCTTTAAATCATTAAAAGCTTGAACACAGACTTTGTTTCAAACAAAAGACGTGTTCTTTCTAATCAGTTGAATGAACAATTTGACTAGCTTCGAGAAGTTTTTAATGAAACGATGATAGAAGTTAATAAATCTCACGAAGCTTTGAACTTCTTTTAGATTGATCAACGTAGTTCAGTTGACTATGACTTTCACTTTGATAGAATTCATACAAAGATCTTGTTCTAAAACTATGACTTTTAAGAAGATAGTTTCTTCTACGTTGAATTCGCACTTTTAAATATTTACTTGTAAATCAGCTTCTTGTAGATGATTTAATATTATCTTGACATGTTGTTGATGTTCTCGTTAAGTTTTGCTGTAGATCAGAATGTCATCTAGATAGACTTGACAAAAGTCATTTAGAAAGTTTCAAAGAATGTCATTCATATACTGCTGAAACGAGACAGAATCATTGATAAGTTCAAAAAATAACATCTTTGATTTGTACACTTTTAAAGCAATAATAAAGATAGTGTAGTTCTCACTATCAGAATGCATTCGTAGTTTGTTAAAAGTTGAAATGATATTTAATTGAGTCAGATGCTTGCAATCAACTATTTTATCAATCATCTCATCTATCAGAAGTAAAGAATAGCGATTTCTTTTGATAATAGCATTGAGCTTTCAATAGTCAACGCAGAATCGTAGATCTTCATTTGCTTTCAAAATGAACAGAACGAGTGAGAAATACGAAGCTTTGCTAGAAATTATAAATTCTTTGAAAAGATTCTTGTTTAGATATTTCTTAACTTTCTGAAGCTTGTAAAGAGACATTCAATATGCTTGACAGTGAGATGATGTTGCGTCACTAGTAAGCTCTATCTTATGATCATATGATTGATGAGACAATAATTTATCTGCTTGAACTTGATCAAAGACGTTTAGAAAATTCTGATATTTCAATGATAGCTTGACTTTAATATTCTCTAGATTCTGAGTTGTTTCATCAGTAAAGAAGACGTTTATGACATCTAGTTTGCATTGAGTATTGTAGATGATTTTTCTATCAATGTCTTTGATGAACATAGCAAAAATCTCTGTTTGATTCTTCTTTTTTCGTTTTACTAGTGCTTAAAAAAAGATGACGTCTATGTTTTGAATCGAGAATGACTCTTTCTGAATGAATGAAACTGAGTGCTTAAGCATTTTAAAGATCTTGCTGTGAGCTGCTGAAAAGATCAAAGTTGATCGCAATCAACTTGAGTGCTTTGTATTTAATGAGACTGAAAAAATCGAAATAGAAATATTTAATGAGTCAGAGAATATGATAGTATCATGTCTTATGTTCAATAATATTTCATTTTTGTTCATTCAGAATTTGCTCAATATAGCTTCATGATGCTCAATATCAGCTATCAGCATTGACATAGTCAATTTCTTATGACTTTCGATCGTGAGATTGAGTAGAATCTTATGAGTAATAGTCTTTCTGACTAACTTCTCATCATAGTCTCGTATTAACTTCTCTTTGACTAGCAATATAAATTGTATTTCAAGTTTTTGACATACTTTATTGATTAACTTGTCATGTATCAGCGTGTAAACAACAAAATCACTGTTTATCAAAGAGCGAAGACTGAAAGAATTGCTCTGAGAGATAAAAGAAGCATTGATCAGAAATGACTTTTCAAAATAGTTTTCTTTTGATAAAACTTTGATTTGACTGCACAAAAATATAATCTCTATCTTTTTAATAATTCTGAAAAAGATAGTTAGTTTTTTGAATCAAAATCTGACTCAGAGTTCAATGTAAATCAATCAAACTTGTCATCTTCTAATGCATTGACTCTCAAGATTCAATCAAAGCACTCTTTAAAGAAATGATCTGACTTATAATAAATGAAGCAGCTTTCAGTTTGTAAATTTATCTCTTTGACGTTAGTCAAAATTGCGTCGCGCGATTTTGAATGATTGATGAGTGTAATGACTTCGATCTTTCTATAAAGATTCAATGAATCTTATTTCTTAGCAAAGATGACTTACTTTCTGACTTTAATCAGAGATTTCTTTTCTTTGATGTCATTCATGACTCAATGCTCATTGTTCAAATGAATCAAATAACTATGAATTTCATTGAAAGATTCTGACTGAATCAACTGACTACTTTAAGCTGCATGAAGATGATAAACTATCTTATCTTGTAAATCAATGATTAATTGCTTTTCATGATACTTTAAATAGAAAAATAAATGTTGAAACATCAAATAAAAGTTGCTGAATTTGCTCTTTTCTTGAAAGAGATTAGCATATTTTCTTTGAAAGTTTATCTCTTTGTTGAAATTATCATAAAGTTGAGCAAGTTCATTTAACAAATCATTAACTGTGACATAAAGATTCAATGAATCTTGTTAATGTTAAGTTAAAGTAATCTTGACTACGTCTTCTTTGATTCTGAAGTGAACGTAGATCAGAATAGCTTTATTGATATTGAAATGATCAACGTTGATTTCTAGCTTGTCACGAAACTTTTCTTATCAATTATCTCAGATAGATTCTTTTTCATCAGTAAACAGAAATAAATTTAAAAGCTTTTGAGATCACTTGAAGAAATTGAACAGAATAGAAGAGAAAGAAGTGACTTCTTTAAATGATCACAGTTGATGTTGCAATTCAGTCACTTGATTTCAAAATGTTTGATTTAATTGATTCAAGCATTCTTTGACTTTATTTATTTTCTCGAAACAAGTCTTTCATATTTGTTCACTTGATATCTTGTTAAATAGCTCACAAGCTTTCATGTTTAAATCTCGTTGAGTTCAAAGACTGTTCAAATCTTCTAGAAAAACTTTTGAGTCTTGTTCAACTCAATGTTGTAGCTGCTTTACATTTTTTATATCTCATGAAGTAGAAGCTTCATGAGATTCATTGAAAGTCTGAGAATGAGACAAAAAGTACTGATGTTTTCATACAGCATCGATTCTAAGATACTTTGATATGCAAGATGATAGTTCAGAATAAATGATTGAATCTGTAATATCAGAAAAATAAGAGCTTTGATTACTCTTGAAGAGATTGTTCACAGATGATTGAATCATAGCGAAGAATTGATGATCAAGTAAAGAATGATGCTTGATAGTATGTAGTGAGATCATTTGTTAAAGTGTTTAATCTTCAAAGAAGAATGTTGCTAATTTGAGAGAATTTTTTTGATGATTCTTAAGCAATCAAGATCTTAATTTCTTGATTCTATCAATTGATTTGAACTGATGCTACTGACTGAGCGATAGATTCTCTAGCAATTACATGATCATATGTTCTCATTGATTTTATTAATCTCTTGATGTTATTCTGTCTTTCAATGTTGTTGATCATCAGATACATAAATTTATTTATATTCATTTTGTTGTCAGTTGAGTAAATTTAAATGAATATAGAAATCAGTATCATGTGATTAATGAATTCTTAAAGTAATGTTGAGATCGTGTCTAGAAACTAATCAAAGTGCATACGTGACTAAAATGTTTAATCTATAAAGATAGTTATAACTAAGACTTTAAGAATACAGAAGAAAGAAGATACAAAAGACAAGAAGAACACACTTTATATAGTAGTTACTCAGATCAACATTAGTCTTAAAGAAAACGTGTTAAAACATAAGAAAGATGTTGATTCAAAAGATGTTTGCAACACAAAGAAATGTGTTTGTTATAGAAATCTGTTGATCACTCGTAATATAAAGAAGTATGTTTATCTAGAAGATAATAGAAGCTGATTAGAAGATGCTAGAAAAGAAAAAAGATGCTGAGTCATATTTGAGTCAAATCTGTATCAGATCTCAACTAGATCTTGATCAGCTTTAATCATTATGCAGAAAACTCATTAGTGTTTACTGCAAATTGATTAAAGCTTCAGTCTTGTTTAATCTTGATATGCTTGTAACAAATGACTCTTTCTGAATGATTAAAACTGAGTGCTGAAGAATCTTTGAAGCATTGCTATAAGTCGCTGAAGAGATCAAAGTTGATCGTGATCAACTTGAGTACTTTGTATTTGACGAGATTGAAAAAATCGAAATTGAAATATTTAATTGATCAGAGAATACAATAGTATCATGTTTTATGTTCAATAATATTTCATTTTTATTTATTCAGAGTTTGCTCAATATAGCTTCATGATGCTCAATATCAGCTATTAGCATTGACATAGTCAATTTCTTATGACTTTCAATCGTAAGATTGAGTAGAATCTTATGAGTAATAGTCTTTCTAGCTAACTTCTCATCATAGTTTTATATTAACTTCTCTTTTGCTAGTAATATAAATTATATTTCAAGTTTCTGACATATCTTATCAACTAGCTTGTCATGTATCAGCATGTAGACGATGAAATCACTATCTATCAAAGAACAAAGACTAAAAGAATTGCTCTAAGAGATAAGAAAAGCATTGATCAGAAATGACTTTTCAAAATAGTTTTCTTTCAATAAAACTTCGATTTAACTGCACAAAGATATGATCTCTATCTTTTTAATAACTTTGAAAGAAATAACTAGTTTTTTGAATCAGAATCTGACTCAGAGTTTAATGTAAATTGATCAAACTCATCATTTTTTAATGCATTGATTCTTGAAGTTTGATCAGAACACTCTTTAAAAGTATGATTTGATTTGTGACAGATGAAACAGATTTCAGCTTGTAAATTAAAGTCTTTGATGCTAGTTAAAATCACGTCACATGATTTTGAATGATTGACGAGTGTAATCACTTTAATCTTTCTATAAAGATTTAATGAATCTTATTTCTCAGCAAAGATGACTTGCTTTCTGACTTTGATCAGAGATTTCTTTTCTTTGATGTCATTTATAACTTGATGCTCATTGTTCAAATGAATCAAATAACTACAAATTTCATTGAAAGATTCTGACTGAATTAATTAATTACTTTAAGCTGCATGAAGATGATAAACTATCTTGTCTCATAAATCAATGATCAATTGCTTTTCATGATACTTCATTTAGATAGAAGAACAGACATTTGCAATTTGTAAAGAGTGACAGAGACAGATTTTAATGCTTTTAGTGATCTATATCTCAAATATTCATTTAATCTCATGTCTCAGATTTGCATTACTTTTAGCTGATGCATATTCATAAAAGCATCAATATTCTCAACATTTCTAGCATCTCTAGCATTCTCATGAGCGCAGTATGCGTTTTTATCATTTAATTCAATAAACATGACTATTTTGATATTTATAACATTGATACGTAGTTGCAACGTTGAATAATTAATGATTGATTTGACTATCTAAATAATAGCTATTTAATATATGCGTCGGGAAAGTCAATGAGAAAGTCAATGAGAAAGTTAATGAGAAAGTTAATAAGTAAACTAAAGAAGTAGAGAGTCATGTAAAATAGTTGATAGAATTGTGTTTGAAGCTTGATAGAGAACAAATTTGATTCTTGATTACGAAGCAATTCAAAGCTTGAAGAAAGTCATGTAGAAAGTCATGTAGAAAGTCATGTAGTAAAAAGATCAGTAGATGACTCGATTAAAAGATCAGTAGAAAGCTTACTAGTAGAAAGATCAATAGAAAGATCGATCGAAAGATCAGTGAAAAGCTTACTAGATGACTTGATCGAAAGATCAGTAGAAAGATCAGCGAGAATGCTTGATAGAAAAACATGAAGAGTGCTTGATAAAGAGTTATGAAGAGTGCTTGATAGAAAGTCATGTAGAAAGTCATGTAGAAAGCATTGTTTGATTCGTGTTATGCGCTTGATCAACGCGTATTTTGAAGCATGTAGAATGTTTGATAGAGCATTTGATAGAAAGCTCAGTCAATAGCTCAATAAATAGCTCAGTAGAAAGATCAATAGAAAGATTGATAGAAAGATTGATAGAAAGATTGATAGAAAAGTCGATAGAAAGATTGATAGAAAGATCAATAGAAAGATTGATAGAAAGATTGATTGAAAGATCAGTAGAAAGCTCACTAGATGACTCGATTGAAAGATCAGTAGAAAGCTCACTAAATGACTCGATCAAAAGATCAGTAGAAAGCTCACTAAATAACTCGATTGAAAGATCAGTAGAAAGCTCACTAGTAGAAAGATTAATAGAAAGGTTGATCGAAAGATCAGTAGAAAGATCAGTGAAAAGCTCAGTAGAAAGCATTGTTTGAAGCACTGTTTGATGTGTTTTATGCGCTTGATCAACGCATTTGATAGAGTGTTTGATAGAGCATTTGATAGAAAGTTTGATAGAAAGTAGAGTGATGAGTAAATGAGCGAGTAAATAGATGAGTAGAATGAAGAGTAAATGAGCGAGTAGATGAGCGAGTAGAATGACGAGTAAATGAGTGAGTAGCTAGACAAGTAAAGTGAAGAGTAGATGAGCGAGTAGAATGAAGAGTAAATGAGTGAGTAAAGTGACGAGTAGATGAGTGAGTAGATAGATGAGTAGAATGAAAAGTAAATGAGCGAGTAGATAGACGAGTAAATAAGTGAGTAGATGAGCGAGTAAATGAGTGAGTAAATAAACGAGTAGTAGACTGAATGCAACGAAAGAAACGAAAGCAATGAAAGCGATGAAAGTGATGAAAGCGACGAAAGCGTGATTCAGTTCAATGACATATGAACAAACGCAGATTCAGTTCAACGAAATATGAAATGATCGCAGATTTTATTCATAAAATCTGATCACATTCAAATGAGCTCAGCTAAAATTTCGACTTTATCTCGCTTTAAGCGACAAATGTCTCTTTAGCTAAACTCAATAATTCAGTTCACTTCTCAAACTGCAAATGAACATTGAAACATTGAATAAAAGTTGCTAAATTTGCTCTTTTCTTGAAAGAAATTAGTATATTTTCTTCGAAAGTTTGTCTCTTTGTTGAAATTGTTACGACTCTAGCTACGCATCTTTGTTGATGACTATGTTGATGACTATGTTGATAACTATTCTGAGAACTATCGTCGATCGCTTGTCGCTAGAGCATAGACTTGTTTCGAAGTCAATTCTATTCAGAATTAGCTTATGTTCTTCTGAGTCATATAGATAGTCAACTCTTTTCTTCTAGATACTTTTCTTCTAGATACTTTTCTTTCTTAGCATTTATATACTCGTTACATTACACTCATATGACTCGCTCTATGCTGATCTCTAACAGAAATCATTGTAAAGCTGAGCAAGTTCATTTAACAAATCATTGACTGTGACATAAAGATTCAATGAATCTTGTTGATGTCAAGTTAAAATAGTCTTGACTGTGTCTTCTTCAATTCTGAAGTGAACGTAAATCAGAATAACTTTATTGATATCAAAATGATTGACATTGATTTCTAACTTGTCACGAATCTTTTCTTGTCAATCATCTCAGATAAATTCTTTTTCATCAGTAAACAAAGATGAATTTGAAAGCTTTTGAAATCACTTAAAGAAATTAAACAGAATAAAAGAGAAAGAAATGACTTCTTTAAATGATTGCAGTTGATGTTACAATTCAGTCATCTGATTTCAAAATGTCTGATTTAATTAATTTGAATGTTTTTTAACTTTATTCATTTTCTTGAAACGAGTCTTTCATATTTGTTCGCTTGATATCTTGTCAAATAGCTCACAAGCTTTCATGCTTAAATCTCGTTGAGTTCAAAGACTGTTCAAATCTTCTAGAAAAACTTCTGAATCTTGTTTAACTTAATGTTGTAGCTGTTTTACATTTTTTATATTTCAGAAAGTAGAAGCTTTCAGAAATTCATCAAAAGTTTGAGAATGAGACAAAGATTAATGATGTTTTCATACAAAGTCAATTTTAAGATATTTCAATATGCAAGATGATAGCTCAGAATAAATGATTGAATTTAAAGTGACAGAAGAATAAAGACTTTGATAATTCTTGAAGAAATTTTTCACAGATGATTGAGTCATAGCAAAGAATTGATGATCGAGCGAAGAGTGATGCTCAACAGTATGTGATAAGATTGCTGTTCTAGTGTTTAGTCTTCAAAGAAGAATGTTGCTGATTTGAGAGAATTTTTTGATGATTTTTAAACAATCAAGATCTTAATTTCTTGATTCTATCAATCGATCTGAACTGATGCTACTGACTGAGTTATAAATTCTTCAGCAATCACATGATCATATGTTCTCATTGATTTTATTGATTTCTTGATGTTGTTCTGTCTTTCAATGTTGTTGATCATCAGATACACAAATTTCTTTATACTTGTTTTGTTATCAGTTGAGTGAATTTGAATGAGTATAAAAATCAGTATCATGTAATTAATGAATTCTTAAAGTAATGTTGAGATCATGTTTAGAAACTAATCAGAGTGCATGCGTGACTAGAATGTTTAATCTATAAAGATAGTTATAATTAAGACTTTAAGAATACAGAAGAAAGAAGATACAAAAAGCAAGAAAAATACACTCTATATAGTAGTTATTTAGATCAACGCTAGTCTCAAAGAGAACATGTTAAAACACAAGAAAGATGTTGATTTGAAAAATGTTTGTGACACAAAGAAATGTGTTTATCATAAACATCTGTTAATTACTCATAATACAAAGAAGTATATTTATTTAAAAGACAATAGAAGCTGATTAAAAGATGCTAGAACAGAAAAAAGATGCTGAGTCATATTTGAATCAAATTTGAGTCAGATTTAAATCAGATCTCAACTAAATCTTGACTAGTTTTAATCATTATGCAAAAAACTTGCTAGCATTCACTGCAAATTGATTAAAGCTTCAGTCTTGTTCAGTCTTAATATGCTCATAATAATTGCAGCTTCTCTTGTTTCATGATGAAATTAAATGATATCATGATTATGAAGTTTTTGCAGTTTTGCAGTCAGAACATCAAGAAATCATAGTTCATGATGCTTTGCTCTTTAAACTCGCAAGATTGATTAGCACGCTTGCGTGCATTGCTTCAATAATAATCATCATTATGTTGATGTTAATGATCAGAAATTAATTAAATCTCTCGCTCAAGTTTTGATATGTAAAGTTGCAAGACAAACAATATGTTCTGTGTTTTTAAATTCTTTAACTGCTTGCATACTTTGCTTGTTGATCATCAAGAAATATAATTTATCTGTTCATTAAATTCTTGCAATTTGAACTTCTCATTTGCATGTTTGAATGCGTGATTCTCAGATTTGTTTTGATGAAACAACAAATTCTCAATGTAAAAAAAGTTATTACTTCTTTCAATTGTGCAACTTCTGATGAGTCACTGCATGTTTGACATCTTTTACTAAGCAGCTTCGTGCAAATGAAGCAATTAAAACTGTGAGACAACAAGATTTTTTTATGTGAAACTGCATAGTAAAAGATAATAAGATAACACTTTATTGATGATAGAACTAATTGTTAAGAAATGAAAGCAATAGCTTGCAGAGTTTTCATCTTCTGTTAAGTTGTTATCTTTATTCATTTGTTAGTTTCTTTGATCTAATCTCTCAAGCTAGCCTTGCAGACATGCATCATTCATAGTCAATGAGATGCATTCTCACAGTCATATCAGCAAAAATAGTAAACATATGAAGTATTGACAAGAAAACAAATCAATTCGTATTTATATTTACTGTTATGCTTGCATGTCTGAAGTGATCGACTGCAAAATAATCTTTGCTACAAGCTTTCATCATCATGTGCAAATAGACTTCATAACTTATGTCTTCAATCAGCTTGTAATGTCTTTTGAGTCAGATTTTAAGCACTTGAATCAAGAACATCGATCTCAAAGCACTCATTTTAAAAGATGAGTGCTGATCTCATGTTTTTAATTTATCTCTGATCTTTCTGACAGTTTTATGATCTCTTCGACGTCAACAATGATCTTAGACGACAGTCTCTGCTGTAGATGCATTGCTATTCAATTCTTCTGAGTGAAACAAGAGAGAGAAGACATAGAACTCTGAAATCGCGCTGAAATTGCGCTGAAATCGCGCTGAAATTGATTCTGCAACACATTAGATATACATGAAGAAATCATCTTTGTATAACCTCATATTACATATCAAATGAAAGAAATCAAAGGTCTGTGAGATGGTGACTAGGCTTCTTCAGCGAGTTGGTTGGTTGCGGGGCAAAATTTGCAGAGGTGAATTCTCGATTTTGGAAATTCTAAAATCCGGAACACTCAATGTGAAATAGAGGTATCGAGAATGTTCTTGACACCGATTCATTGGTTGGACTGTTTTGAATGAGCGCAGCACATACATGCTTAAAGTTGGCATCACATGGACCATGTATCTGCCGGTAGCCTGCATTCAGCGTCTTCCAACCGTGTGGCTAGGTAAAGTACCTAGCCGAACATTAAGAAAGCAAATGATACAACACATCAAGATCATTTCATGGCTCTCAGAAAAGACCCCTAGTTGCTCAAGTCGTTACTTCGTGTTTGTGTGCTAGGTCGCCCCTAATCTAGATGCTCAGACAAGCAAGAAGCCATAACAATGTCCTAAGAGATCGAACGCTTGACCCCTGGTTCCATTGTAGTTTCGGGTCCAGATACAACCGTGCAAACCTCCACTGCCCATTTCCATTCAAGCTTAGCCATGGTCGTTAGGCCCATTCCAATTCTCCCAGTATTCCCCAGCTCATATCAGCATTAGTCGTCACCCCGTCAAGCTAAACTCCCCGTCTATCATCCAACCTGCCACAGGTCTAATACCTAGCATGCGGTGGCGCCATAGGTGGTGGGGGCAGTCCCCCAGTATGATACGGGTTACCGTCCTGATAGACGGGCCCTGTGTCTGGGTAGTAGTTCCCTCGGTAGAGATTGGGTTCTGAAGCTCGATAACCGTCATTGCTGCCGCCATAAGCACTGCTATCTTGACTCCTCTGAAGCTTTTTCTGGTGTCTCTCTTCGCACTTGTGTCTAAACTCTCGAACCTCATCTCGTTGTTCCTTCATTTCTTTCCATTCGCTGACAGCGCCCTTGATACCCAACGCCGCAATACCCACGCTAGCAGCATCCTGTAGCCGGGCCTTGTTCTTCTTCTTGCGCGCTTCCTCAGGGCTCATCTTCCCCTCGGCTACTTCCTTGCGGCGCTTTTTACGGTTCTCGATGGATTGGTATACGCTGTGTCCGGCATGAATAGTTGCCACAGAAGCGAGGCCAGCCGTGACCCATTCCTTGCCGCGCATCTTCTTAGTTCTGCGTTCCTCTTCAGACGAGGAAATATCACTCGTATCGGAGCCGCTGCCATCATCGTGGCTCTCGACCCCATCACCACCCTCGCCACCTCCACCACGAAGTCGCCCTGGACCCCCTTGAGAATACCGATCGTCGTATCCACTATCGTAGCCGCGGCTTCTGCGGTCATCACGACCGCCTTTGTCATCTTTGAACCCAATGGCCGCTTTAGCTTGCGACACATAATCGCTAACGCTCTTGCTTCGCTTTTTGTTCCGGGGTGGGCCGCGGCTGTCATCAGAGCTGTCATCAGATCTGCGGCCTCGAGACTTGGATCGGTTTCGGTAATCCAGAAACGCTTTTCCCGCAGCAGCTGCCAGTCCGCCTGCCGCAAGGCCTTCCAGACCAACACCCTTGCCTCCTCCTCCACCTCTGGAGCGAGCACGGGAACGAGAGCGAGAGCGGGATCCTGACTTGTCTCGAGCCCCATTGAGCATTCTATTACCTATCAAACCTCCGATAACAGCCTCAGCGGTGTGTCGGCCACTCTTCTTCTCGGGATCTTTCCCTGAAACCAGGCCATCAATACCTCCGGCACCAATGGCCGCAGTCAGCACTCGCTTTCCTTTATCACCACCCCATCCACCTGGCTCCTTGCGACTTCTGAATGCCTCGGCAGCACCGGCGAGAACAGCTGCCTTTGCCGCTTGCATGATTTTGTCTCGGTCCATACCGCCAACGCCACCGCCACGGGTACGCGAATGAGAGCGGGAGCTTGAAGAATCATAGCGCCTGCCGCGACGATCACCGCCACGATAATCCCGGGACCGATCTTGAGATTTGCTTCGATTTCCCGTCAAAGCGCCGGCAGCACCTCCGAGGCCGAGCGCAGCAAGTGCCTGTTCCCCCAGCGACTTACGCCGCTCTCTTCTCGGCGGCGGACTTGCTGAGCTTGATGAAGATGAGTAATCTCTACGTCGATTGCCTATATGGTGTCAGTTGGAGCCTATGATATCCGGTAAGTAAGTCCTACCTCTTCTATCATCGTAACCCCTGCTTCTCCGCCCACCTCCGTGGGCGTCATGATCGCGATCCCTACGACCATCTGAGCGAGCACGTCTCGGAGGATATTGAGCGCCGCGGCGTCCGTGAAAACCTTCACCTGGAGGAAAGTCGCGTTGTACTTCCTCGATATCATCACTGTCTTGCCGACGAATCAGTTCTCGATGAGGTTGGCTTTCCTGGCGTGCAGGCCCTCTTCGCTTTTCGATGATTTCCTCTTCATAAACGGGCCGGTTTCGACGAGAATCACGGTCACGACCCGATCTGTGCCGGCGAGGCGCATCCTGGTCATCGTCGTAATACGACATTGTGGAGGATCGCCAATTGGGAGGTTGCAGATGATGGTCGCTGCAACTGCGGAGAATGTTGCTAAATTGCGGATTTTGCGCCTCGATTGAACTGACCGCGGGGCCTTGACACCAGGGTCCGCTAGGCGTTAAGCCGTCCAAAGGAGGGGTATGCTGAGCTTGATCGGTGTATGAGTGGTAAGGTACTACTGTGAGGATGGATTTGCGACAACACTATCGATTTGTATCGACGACAGGGTGTCTGAAGGGTTGATTGTGGATGGAAGTTTGTGGGTTCGAGGCGGGTAGTTAGGGGGCAGATCTTGGGTAGAGGTTGATTCGAACGAGTACTTAAGCTGTCGGGAGTGGATGATGTGCCGGTGAATCCGAAACCTAAAGCCGCTGCTTTCAAAGTAGATGTGAACAAAATTGAATGATATCTTCTGGAACGGGGAAGCAGGAGAGCGCAGTAAAGTACTCTAGTATTATGAAGGCGCTGACAATGTGCCTGTGACAGACAGTTGGAGCTTAGGAGAAGGATAAAGATCGCAGAACCGCAGACTCGGGCGCAAAATAGAAAATAGTGGTTGCAACCCTGAAAGTCGCTAAGAAATCGGGCGTGCGTCACTTCTGCCAAGAATTCTGCCAAACTGAGGCGCAGCTCATCAGCCACAACAAATTACTTCTGTGACTTGTCCTTCAATAACACGAGCGCTTTTCTTTGACAACAGTGACACCGAAGATAGGTGACCCATTAATTGGTAGGCTGATTGTTGTTATTACTGGCAGGGAAATCAGTCTCACCAATGGAAAAAGCAAAGACCATTCACCCATCCATCACCACATCATTCCTCGACCGTTTCCTGTCATACTCATACCAGTGCCTTTTCTGTACCGGTGAAGCATGCCCCACCCAACTGTCAAATCCATGGCGCCGGATTGAATGATGATTCTATATTCACTTCTACGACAGGACAAACACTCAACATGGTTTTCTCGGTAGAAGCCCTCAGTCCAGCCAATGGCATTGAATGACACCATCATCGGCATACTCGTCGTAGATCTGCTGCTCCCACTTAGGATACTCTTGTCCATGGCCGACGCATTCGCAGTCTTCACAGACCACTTTCTAATATAACCCCCTCCACGACATCATTAAAACCCGCATCTAAACCATCGACGATAAAAGCCTCTACACGACTCGCTCTTCCGGGCCTGTAGCAAGGCATCGACAGTATCTTCTTCGTCATCGTTCTCTCTTGTATCTCTTCTTTCATCACTAAAATCACAATCTCAACTCTGAAAGACTATCAATCGTAGAAGAAGCATTCTATACCACCTACGAACTCACCAAAACCCTTCTTCCTCCCAACCCCCCTCCCCCACTCCCTCTCCTTCTTCACCGCCGAACTCGTCTTCTGTCTCATCCTCACCCGCGCTGAAGTCCTTGAGTCAAACGCCCAAATCGTTGCCTCTTTACAGCAGTCCGATTTCTCCTTTGCCGCGCAAGCGATCTACAAAGCTTTTATAATGTTTAGAAGAGAGCTCAGCAGCTATGAACGTGATGCACGACGCTTGCGACGCAGAATCTGCCGTTCACGAGCTTGCATTTTTCGCTGTTTGAGACGCTGCGAGATAGTACATACAAGCATCGAGGAACGAAAGATAGACGAAGCAATTCCCTGCTGGGAACAGTCATCGTGACTGTGCTCTCGATCGAGCCGCGAGATCGATCGCTTCACTCATAACCACACCTTTCGACGTCATCAAGACCTGCGTCGTGCTTAGTGCCGTCGATGACCATCGCTCGCAAGGACGTACACCTTGGAAAGGTGAAGAGAAGGCCTGAAGGAGAAGGGGAGGCTGCGCGGTGGGCGAAGAGATATTAAGGACGGAAGGGATCAGAGGGTTGTTTCGAGGCTGGGCGCTGAGGGGTGTGTGGACGGCGGTGGGAATTGAGTTGTGTTTAAGGGGTTATGAGAGTGGGAGGTGGTTGAAAGGGAGGAGGTGGTTGGAAAACGGGAAGGGAGGGTTGTTTGAGCTGGCAAAGGGGGGGGGGGTTGTCGAGGGGGATAGGAAGGAATTTAATACATGGGTCTCTTTGGCGGTACGGGATATTGGAGGGAATGCGTCACTCGGAAAATCATAGAATATGATACAAATCTTGTCTAGAGCTTTTGTCCCTCAACATACGCAAGCAGCTGAACCACGACCCTCTGCGACCCTGTCTGTCCAAAAAGAGATATGTGGCCTGTCCGATACTCCAGACCCCATCCATCTCCAGTCCCGAAGCGGTGCAGATAGGAAGCTGAATTGACCAACCAACAGATTGAGTGAGGAACTGTCCGATTACTGGATATCGATGAGAAGGCTTCCTTTGCTTCAGTATCGCCGGGTAAGTGGCGATGGTGATAAGATGCCACATGAACGGGGAGCAAGACTGCGAAGACTCGATTTGAGGCCACCCGGTAATCCTTTTGTTGACATCTTGGCCAAGCGTTTCCCGCACTCAACCACCATAGCTTCGAGCCCCATCACTCAGCCACCTCCCCAAAACTCGGCATCCACATCCCCACCGGATCATCTCCCCTGCCCCTGCATCACAGCCTTCACGCTCCCCTCCAACTCCACATGCCCCACCACTTCCAGCTCCATAATGCCTGTTTCCCCTCCCGCCCCCTGTTCCAACCACTTCTCAAGCAAGTCATTACTCTCTTTCGGCTTGATCTCTGGCCCCGCTGTCCCCACCGTCACATGCGTCATGGCATTCGCACTTTCCCATCCCTCATCTAACAACCTCACCACGACGCACATGATCCTGTTGTCCCAAACCATCCGTTCCAGCCTTACCCGGCATTTGCCCAGTACGGGATCACGTGGGAGCACTGAGTTTGTGTTTTTGTTCGGGGGCATGGAGGAGAGGGCGTTGGAGTGGAGGGACGAAAGGTGTGACCAGAGGGTTGGGTTTGAAGGTATGGAGGCGCGGTGCATGAGTGTGACGTGGAAGGAAGGTTGGATGCGGCGGGAGCCTTGCAGTTGGCGGTAGAATTTTGAGAGGTCGGGTGAGGAGGGCGCGAAGGTTTTGTCGAGGGTGGAGACGAGGGAGGCGGTGGGGAGGCGAATGCAGAAGTATTCGAGTTTTGGTGCTTTGACTGAGGTGGGAGCTTGGCTGCCATTTGCGTGAGATGTAGGACCATTTGGATTGTTGGGTTTAGATTTGTTGCTTTTGAAGCTAAGGTCGTGCTTGATGTCTGGCTGGTAGTCTTTGAGGGCTGCATCGATGGCTGCATCAAGGTCATCTGCATTGGGAACTTCTTCGAAGAGCTTGGGGTATGTGGAGTGAAGAGCTTTAACAACGGTCTCAAGATTTTCGCGCGATGAAGCGGCAACGTCTAGGTCAATGACCTCGTCGAAACCATCATCTGGTGCGGCGGTCGGATTGATAGGCTCGAAACGGGAGAGAAAACCTTCCATGATGCCAATGATTTCTGTCGAAGATTTCGAACCAGCTTGGATTGTCTGATGGTTATCTCCTCGAGCTAACACCCTCTCCTGGGTTACTTTGCGGATGATAGGAAGCATCCGAGGCTTGGGATCATGAACGTAGTGCAAGGCCACAAATCTAGCATCTGGAATCACCTGTTGCACGTCATTGATGATCTGCTCCCTTTCCCGTTTCTGGTGGTTGTTTCTGTCCGCAATCATGGCGGGATGTGCAGCCAAAGAGTTGCACACCTGAGTGGCGAATTGCTTTGGTCTGTTCTGTTTGCCTGTAATGTTGTCGTTTTGGACATGACCCCAGCCGAAGAGCTTGGTCAAGGCAATGGCTACAGTCGTCTTTCCACATCCAATACTGGCAATAGGTACAAGTACAACATTCTGAGTAACCCCTTCTGACGAACCATCACCGTTGGCCTCCTCCTGTCGAATGATGTCGGACCCCTTGAGACCGCGCTCCTTGAGGAAACCGTCTCGCATTGCGATAATGCCATGGTTTGCGTTATAAGCCTTTCCGAGTTCAGGATCCTTGGCGAGTTGACGACGAGCATATAGCAGGTACTCCTCGGTGATCTGTTTGTGCTTCTTGAATCTTGGCGCCTTGCCAGCGATGACAGCTTTGGTGGCCTCTCGCCATTGACGGTACATTAGATATGGTTCTTCGAATTTGTATTTGAAGAACCAGTCCTGAAATACGCCTTCCTCTCCGCCTTGCTTTCTCTGACATCTTATTACGAAGCCCTCCGTGTCTCGACCGTTCCAGGACCCAGTCTCCGCACAGCCTGCGAGAAACGTCTTGACGTTCCCCAGATCATCCTTTATCAAATACTCTGCCTTCTTGAAACCCCATTCGTCTGCAAACTTATGGACCAGCTCACCAGGGTAAGTAGCAAATTCAGCAAGGTTTAGATTCACCCCATGTAGATACATGCCTGCAGATTTCTGGTCATAAGCTAGGACGTGCTCCTCAAACGAATCATCACAAAGCTCCGCAACAGCAGTAGCGTTCCGCTTCCGTAGCTCTCTAGCCAAGTCCTCTCTGGTTCTGCCAACGGCTGACAATTGTTTATCTACCCACTTCTCACCTGCAATCGCATGACTCAAATCAGTGTCCTGTCTGGCTCCGGTTGAGTGCTTGCTACACACAAGTAATCTATCACCTTCCAGGCCCCCAATGAAGATGATACATCCGTTTTCTTTGACACTCAGTTCATATGGAGCTCTGGTTCTTTCTTCAACATTTTGCCAATTAGTCTCGTGAACTTCCCCAACGTTGAAGAACTTGTCATAGCCTCGAATGGCAATCTCGGGTGTTCCATCCTTCCTCTTGTAGGTGAACAGGCCGCGAGCATAAGTCGGTAAGTCTCGCCGCTTGTAGTCCCATTCCTGGAACCGCCATGAATCCACCGAAAGTCCGTCCGTTCCTCGTATTTGAAAAGTTGTTTTCTTGCTACTCATAGCTTTCTTTCCGCCTCCCTGCTTCTTGGTACATGACTCAAGGCGTTTGACCATCACACTGATTTCGTGTACGTCTTGAGGAACATACGGCGTATCATGTTGTGCAGCCATGGTTCTTGCTTGACAATGGAAATTCGATTGACTATACCTATGAAAGCAATTGTACGCTGGTGTACGAAGTGAGAAGAACTCAGGGACTTTGGAGCAGAGCCGAAAAGTGATGAAAGACCGTTCAAGTTATCTAGGAATCATCTGATATTATGTGTTGGAGAGTCAGGCTCTATGACTCCTTCCGACAGAGTACCTTACTCTCTACTTTGCATGACTGAGAATTTCATGACGTTGGAAGATCAGCACAGGAAGCTACTTTCAATGCTCAAAGACCCTCTCATGCAGGCATCCTCATTTATTCCCACGGCGTGTTACTCGATAGTCTTTGCACTTTAACCGTGAATACCTACCTTGAGGTACCTGTTCTGATAATTTGACAAGCAACGGGTAACGGCTGTAGCTTAGCGTTGGCGCTAGTATTTAGGTCAGCCCTATTCTCTAAAAGTACCAAATGGAACATCCTCGGTTTTTGGTGGGGTTTGAATTTCACCCGCAGCGACTGGTAAACAAATCCATTCTCCGCCATGTCACAGCAAAATCCACTGATACTTGCTGCCGACAACAATCCGAGTCTCCTTCCACTGCTTCGCGCGAATCCCTCTCTAGCCTCTACACAAGACGAGCACGGCTACTCAATTCTTCATGCTGCGGCATCTTACAATCACCTCGATCTCTTGCGGACTGTGGTGAACGAGCTAGGTGTAGATCCTAACATCAGGGACGAAGACGGCGAAACGCCCTTATTTGTCGTGGAGACCGTTGAAGCTGCGCAAGTTCTTATTGATGAACTAGGAGCAGATTCGCAGGTCAGGAATGATGAAGGGCAGACGGCCGAGGAGAAGATACAGACTGAAGGCGATTTTGTAACGATTGCGGAATTCTTGCGAGAGTCCCGGCTACGGAGCAATTCACATGCTCAAGGTGGGCCAAATGGAGAATATGAAGCACAACCTTCAGGGGATGCACTGCTGCACAATGATGTACAGCATCTACCGCCACTCCCACCCAATGTGACGGTGAATGTCGGGACAATGGAAGAACAACTTTCAGCGGAGGCGGAGGTGGACCCTGAGTTTAGAGCACGAATAGAAGAGCTGGCTGCTAGGGAAGATTTCCAAGGAGAAGAGGGACAAAGGCAATTGAGAGATTTGATTACAGACGCTGTTCGAGGCGTAGGTAGCGAAGCGAGTGGAAGGGATGTAAGAAGACGCCTTGAATAGGCCCTTAGAAACGACAAAACCATCAATCGGAGACGCTCCAACCTACATAGTAATGGAGATGTGTCGGTGGCCTACCTCCCCCACAAACACGACTCTCGGTATCACGATTGTTGCAATGAATGTCCTCTCATAGTACAGACCAGAGATGATAACTGGCCTCAGGGCGGGAGAACACCACTTGCACATTTTGAAGAAGACTAAATTGAATGTTCAGGCCGCATGTATTCAAGGTGTACTAAAACAAGAAATTGGACCTATACGTCTCCTCTCATAGTTCTGAAGAAATCCATAACACCGGTGAAGACCACAAGAAGGATCCCACCCCCTGGACCCAATCTCAAAACCTTGGGCAAGAAGCCCTTGTACAGTGCCGAAAACCCCTCCTCTTTCATGACCGTTCCGACAGCCGGAAAAGCCCAATTGTATTTGGGGATCGATCCTGCTACCTTTGGCGAGTTCTGTATTCTAGACTTCACTACATCCAAAGGAGTGTTCAGGATTGTTCCGAAGGTTCCTCCCGTAGCTCCAGCAAGGAGGTCGTTCCGCATCTGCGAGCTCTTGTCATGAGCCGGAGGCATAAGTGCTCGTACCTGAAATATACATCCAAAATATCCCGCATTCCACAGGATATGTCGCCATAGAGTACTCTCAAGACCGTTGTACAACGCCATTGGTCCCTCAGCTTTCACTGTCTTGACGACGCAGTCAATCATTCCTGTATATTTCCCCGCCGATGCCCGATCCTGCAGTCGAATCTTGATGAGCTCGAAAGGGACCACCACAAATGCTTCAGTAGCACCAGCAGATGCTCCAGTCAGAATCGATAACTGTTGGTTCATCTTGTTCATGCCGAAGATACCGCGGTAGTAACTTCCCCACGCATCATTCGCCGCGAATTTAGTAGCTCTATCCAGTGGTCAGAATTTGCCAACCGCTGGAGACCACCCAACTTTACCTTTTAGGAGCTTCCATCAGAATAGGCGCACTTATTCCTCGGTATAGCCTGGAGAAACCTTCGTTTCTGATGATCTTGCGAAAACAATCAACCATGCCATTGTAACCATCCTCTCCAGCACTCTTTCCCTGTTGAAGTTGTCTAAGATTCGTTCAGCATGCAGTTTCGCAGCTATAGGGACAATTTTCGGACTGACACTCGGGTTTTTACCACATCTAACGGATACCTGAGACTGCGATCAGCCAATTGTGTGCAGCATCTTCTCAAAGACATCGTGTACTACATTACCAAAATCTATGGGAGCATTAGCATATGAGCCAAGCTTTCGAAGTACAGCAAGCACTTACTTCGCTCACGCCCGCCACCGCACCGGCCGCAAATTGGTAGATGAAAGGAAGAGGCTTGTCTTGCGACATGGCGGTGGTTGTGGTATTCTGAATAGGTATGAGGCAGAAGGAGAAAAGAACAATATTGGAAGAAGCAAGCCCTCGAACTCGAGATTCCAGGAACGAGCTAGCTTAGGTAGAACTAGCTTCGGAGACATGGAAATTCCGATAAGGTCCCGTGCTAGCGCATCTCTTAATCAACCTAAGGTATGCGTACACGCGTACAAGTGCACGAGGGTCGGTAAAAAAAGTCGTCGGACACCAAAACACGAAATTAGGCGATCCCCACCAAACACCACCAAATTTGTTAGCAATTTTTGAAGCATTCTGAACCACATCATCATGAAACGACCTCGAACACCTGATTTGGAAGATAACAAGCCTTCAGCTCCTTCAGAATGGACCACACCTAGTCGCGCACGCGTCAAACAACTAAAAAAAAGTCGGCTATTCAGCACTCGATATACAGAAAGAAACGGAAGTTCCACGCAGTACTCAATACACATGGCTCAACGCATCTGTCACACGGTACGCGTTTAGACGAAACTATCGCTCGGTTTCGGAAGATAAAAATGAAGCTGGAATTTATTGAAATTTGGCCTCCTAACTCACCGGATTTGAACCCTATAGAAAACGTATGGCGTATACTGAAGTCACGAGTTAAAACGTCATGAATGCACGACCCCGAAGCAGCTACGAAAGGCCATAGAACAGAAGTGGAAGAAGATCACTTTGAAAGAGGTCAATGAGTGTATTTTGAATACCCCCAAAAGGCAAATCAGATGCTAGGGGGGTTGAAAAAGGGGAAGCCAAACTGGCACGATAGGGTGCAACAGTGCTGGGAGCGAAATGGATATTCAACTTAATTTTAGAAGACAAAATATTAGAAAATTGATGAACATCTCCATAGATTTGTATGTGTTTTTGGTGGTGTTTTGGGGGGATCGCTTAATTTGGTTGTCCAACGACTTTTTTTTCACCGACCCTCGGCAGGTGAGAACACGAATATGGTCATGATGCCACTTTATGCGGTTTTCTCACATGATATCTTTCGGGCGGAGAAGTTGACTGCACGTCGAAGCGTAGCAGTTGCTTCTCTATGGAACAGGTTCGTTCAGAACAAGTATGACTCTACCCTTCCTTTGTGCTAGAGCGCGCAGGCGGGGGGAGCCTCGAGATTTACCAACCCCGGCACGGATGGCATTAGGATGGACAGGAAAATCTTGCATCACACAGAATCACGTATAACCCCATCCACCCTAGAGTCCGCTTCCACCACAAAAACTCCAATAGCGCCCACTGTCATCCACCCCCCCGTATCCTTCCCAGGGTTAAGAGCACACCTCTTCGCGACTCTGTCCATGCCCCTGTAAATGTCGCCCCAGGTTGTGACGTCGTTTCGTGGGTAGCTATGTGGGGGATCACCTCCGCGGCCCGGGAGCGGGATCCTGATGTCCCAAAGCATGGCGACGCCGAGGCTACATGTATTGAAACGGAACCGTCGAGACAAGAATACCTGAGGAAGCTGTGTTTGGGCAGGTGTGCTCGCGATTCGGAACTCATTGTATGCTCTGAATCCTTGTGCGGAGATGAAGTCGTAAAACCGGTCAAGTGCCGCTAGACAATCTTGAGTATTGAATGCCGTCGGGGTGGCCCAGTACGGAGAAGCTGCGCACTCGGGACTTTGGTACATGACATTGTCCAGCTGAGTGTAATTCAAGGGGAGCGAGAGACTTGAGGTAAAGGAGCCGATTGAGAGACCGGAGGTAAAAGAGGTCAAGACAGATAATATGGTAAGAGCTATCTTGAGGGTCTCGAGAGGAGACAAAAAATGATCAGTAGTCATGATGATGGGGTTCAGAGTCCGCGACGGATGCCAAAAAACTCGGAATAATAGAGCATTTATTTATATTGTCGCATCAGCGGCTGCAACATTTCATCTCAGGCGACAAACGCCAGGCTCTTTGTGCGGGAACACAACCCGCAGCAGACTTACTAATGTTTGTCTCGAGAGGTTAACCGCCAAGGCGCACAACGTTGACTGTTCACCCTTTCATTCATGTTGACAAAAAGATTGACATTGTGATGTGGTTTGAGATAGTAAGAGCGCCCCGGTCATTCGAGAAGAGTAAAATATCACATCCAAATTACAGCAACGCTCTCATCAGAATGATATTACAAATGAGGGGTGTTCCAGCAGTTGCATTGAGTATGTAAAACAACCGATTGAACAGGGTTATCTTGGGTTTGAATTTTTAACGATCAGCACGAAGGCAATAGAAGAGATAACACTTTGTAGTCCTTTATGATAGTCATATCTAGTGAGAAAATCTACACAAACCATTCTCTGTATTTAGAAGCCCTTGATAACAGAGCATGCAATGGAAGATAGCTCAAGTAGTTCTGATAATATATGCAGGGTGTAGCAGGAGAGCTTCTATGGTAGACTCAATGACCATCGCCAACACCGTTGAGAGTACTAGTTCGTAGTATCAGCAAGGGGAATCAATCGAGAGTCTATTGGGACTACCAGAGTCCCAAGCAGCCATGGCGCGGTTCGTGAACTGCCATTTGCTATCTTGAGGTGACCGTCAAAAGGGGTACGATGGTAGAAATGGTCCGGGCATTAATCAACTGCCCACAACCCTCGTGATAGCCGATTGTCCCGACGTTCGTACTAATTTCGTCACAAGATACCTTTTGGCCTACAGGTGAGGTGGAAGCGGTCTTCAAGAAGTAAAGCGCCCATACAACGAAGAAGTAAGGTACACACCTCAGTAATGGTGCTTCCAAGAATGAACTAGCTTAAGTAGAACTAGCTTCGGATACATGGAAAGTCCGATAGAATCACGTGATAGTGCATCAGTATACGCGGTAAAACCGCGCCGACACTTCGACGCGAATGAAAACAAACTCTTTTGGTGGGGTCTCGAATCTACCAATCATCTCCTGATCTCGTCCAGAGCACTGCCTTTAGTGCCTGCCCTGCCCTGCCTGCGTATTTGCCCCTCGATGGCAAGCCGTCAGAAGTCATTCTTCGATCAAAGCACAAAGGTATACCCCCCACTTTCCATCTGCAATCTGTGAACGCTACTAACAGACAAGACCGCACGATGGCATGCTTCCCAGAAACCCTTCCACGTCAACCGTGCTCCTGAGCTACTCAACAGACCTGCAGCAACCATGGCCCCAATCGTCGCGTCGTCACAGTCAAAGTCGAAGCTCAGAGCGTTCCAATTTGATGGCAGTAAACCATCATTTGATGGCGGCCTTAGTATTGACGACGCGGAAGCTGGGAAAGAGAACGTTGACAGCTTACGCGATGAAGGCAAAGTAACCGTCACGCAGCAGGCGCCCCGTGCTCAGACCTTATCGCAAAGGTCTGCAGGCAAGGAAGCTCGAGAATGCCCTCAAACCCCGGTGGGAAGGCTTGCCCTGGCAGAGCTTCTTGCTAGTGGTGAAGATTTGAATCACCAACACCTGAACCTGACACCTGTTGAAAGGGTCTTATGGGACCAGTCTCCTCGCAATTCGGATCCTACTAGTTCTGCTATATCTCGGAAAGGCAAGAAAAGAGCGCACAGTTCGTCTCCAGCTTCATCCCAGAATGAAGCTTCCAACCATTTCACTACGGCCAAAACCTCCTTGGATCTACAGACGCTGCAGAAGTGCCTCAAGACCCCTCAAGCAGACCCAGCTAACGATCTCTGGAGTCGTTACTCTGTCACTAATGAAAGGCAATCTTCGAAGGCAAAGATCAGTCCACCTTTCGCTCACCTATTGAATTCCTCTTCGCCACAGACGCCTGTAAGTCATTTACAGAATAAAGATAGCGGAGGTCTAAGAAGGTCTGTCAGCTGCACTACGGAATGGCCCACTTCAGCCACGAAAAGGCGAAAAATTGAACATAGCCGTAATCATGAGGAGGCTGGTATAGGGTTCGCGGCAACTGAGGGTGCAAATATCGGGCATAGTACATCGAAGCGGTCGAGAGTTAGTCTACTCGTGGATAGACTACATGATGAACTTGCCGGGTCAGGGAAAGCTGGTAGTGAGGATATTGTCGGCCCTTCCAGCTCATCGCCTCTGCCAGAAAAAGGTGGCTTTTCTCATGTTGCTCGGGACGCCGCATTACGGTCTTCGCAGATTGAAGGGTATGATCATACACTCACAACGAGCCAGGCAGTAAATAGTCAAAAGGCCACGACATCGCAACACTCGCCGCAACCCCAAGAGATAAGTGCAGGACTAGAGAACGTGAAGGGTATGGAATCAGATTCATCATCGGATTTTGGAGATGATGATCTTGAGCTTGAGATGCTAAAAGCCGTGGACGCGGACATGGAAGACGACTCTTCAGCCACACTATTGGAGACTGCTCAACTGCTTGATGATCAATCAGGTGGATCGGGGCTTGGGTATGGCCGGTCAAAGGAGCCCCATGGAGCGACAAAGTCGCAACCACTCGATTGCCATGATGCAACTTTCAGCGTCTTGAAAGCCAATTCAGAACCGAAGGACGGCAGGAGACGTTCGAATGAAGCAGCGAATTCGAACGCAGCCCGATCACAATCACCGCACACGACTACTTTGGCCATTTACGATGAGTTTGATGAGGACGATAATGACGTCTCCGCAGCTGACTTCGAAACAGCAGTTGCTCTGTATGACTTACAGCCACAGGCTCATACGGTAGAGAGGTGTCAGTCAGGTTCGAAGGACCCCATCCCGAGAAAGCCGAGCGGCATTTGCGCCGTAGGCGATGCTTGCTCTACTACTTCGAGAAGCTTTCCAGGCAATGGCGAGTCTGAGGTTGTTGATCTGTCTTCCGATGATGAGTTTGGCGGTGCCCTTGATTTTGAAGATATCATCGCCGAGTGCGCGGAAGCAACGCGAGTGCCGCAGATAGCATCGCAGCCTCAATCTTCTGTATGTATCAGATATTTCGGCCAATCTACATAGCGTGCTAAATTATACAAGCATGACAAAAGGATTTCCACCATTCAACGCTATCTGATTGTAACCGTTGCTGAAGGAGAGTATGAGACAAGTAGAGGACTGCAACCCGAAAAGGTACCCAATAAATACCTTTGACCTCTCCTTTCGTCTACTGATCACGAGAAGGTGTTGCTTGTTCAGAATGAGAAGACAAGGCAGAGCAAAGCAATTACCGTCCGTCAGTCATGGTTCGACAGTCCATACTCGCCTGGATCTTACGTACATCTCATCGGGGATTTCGACCAAGCTGGCCAATGTGTGGTTGATGAGTTTCAGAATCTACTGATACTGCACCCTGATCATCTCATATCAGCAACTGTAGTGGCAGACTCCTTCTCCTGCACTCGGCGGGCTGTGTTGCAGGATCGCGTCAAGGCCACAAGCGAATCGAGCGAGCCCCAGATCTACGGTCACGTACTCCACGAGATCTTTCAGGAAGCCATGAAGGCTAACAGGTGGGACACTGAATGGCTGACTACTGTAATCGAAAGGGTTGCTATGAGATACCTCGAAACACTATTCGAGATCAACGTCGAGCTGGTAAGGGCAATTGATCATCTCAAGAGCAAAGTCACGGATCTACAAACTTGGGCTGAAGTATTTGTCACTGCAAGGCCAAAGGTAAGTTCTGACAGCCGAAGAGACAATGGTATCGCTAACTCCCCTCAGCCGAATGCAGTGGTTCAAGACCGGAACGGAGCTCGGACGCTGATGAGTGTCAATAAGCTCCTGGAGGTTGAAGAAAAGGTCTGGTCGCCTATGTATGGCCTGAAAGGAAATGTAGACGCTACTGTTCAAGTATGCCTCAAGGATAGTACAGGGGAAAAGACATTGACTGTCCCATTCGAGTTGAAAACCGGAAAGCACGCGAACCCATCGCACAAGGCGCAGACTGCACTTTATACTCTCTTGCTCTCTGATAGATACGGTTCGTACCTTTTCCATTTACAAAGCCCGTGCGAAGACAAAGCTGATTTTCGGGGCGCAGATGTTGAGATCGCTTGCGGCATCTTGTACTACATGGAGACCTCGGAAATCTCACTCATTCCTGCCATACGCCACGAACTCATACACATGCTAATACAGCGGAATAAACTAGCGGCATACGTTCGCCAGCGCCTCGAGCTGCCGCCGATGTTGAAAAGCGTCCATTTGTGCAACAAATGCTATGCACAGACTCCGTGCTTCATCTATCATAAACTGCTCGATGGCGGCAACGGTGATACGAGTGGAATGAAGGAGAAATTCGACCAGGTGGTGAAGCATCTGAATCCTAACCATCAGCAATTCTTCGTTAAATGGGACGACTTGTTGACTAAGGAAGAAAAGGATGTTGTGAGGTTTCGCAGAGAACTCTGGACAATGCAGAGCTCTGAGCGTGAGAAGGTTGGTCGTTGCTTTGGCAATGTCGTCGTCGAACCAGGATCCTTCGAAGAGCTAAAGGATGCTCCGAAGATTAACCGCTACCGCTACACATTCATGAAACAAAAGGCATTCCCCGGCTTTTCTTTCACCGAGTCACAAATCACTACCGGTGAGCCCATTGTGATTTCGGATGAGAAGGGTCATTTTGCCCTGGCCAATGGATACGTTACTTCTGTACGAAAGCGAAGGATCCAGGTTGTCATTGACCGGCAACTTCGCAATGCCCGGTCAAGGGGCAAGAAATTCGATTCGGCTCGGAATCAAGATTTTACTGGTATTATGGTTGTGGCCGAAGATGGATGTCGACAGGCAGACTCAACGCCACCGCAGCCCGACGAGGGCGTATCTTATCGCCTGGATAAAGACGAGTTCAGCAATGGAATGGCCATGGTGCGCAACAACCTGATTGCGCTCATGGATAAAGATGTATTTGGTGTACAGGCACTGCGTAGGTTGATAATCGAAGGCGTGACTCCAATTTTCAGGCCCATAGCACCATTCACTCTTCCCGGCAGTGCTAGTCAAGCCAACCTCAATGTAGACCAGCAGTGTGCTATTGAGAAGGTCATGAGCGCCAAAGATTACGCGCTTGTGCTTGGTATGCCAGGTACGGGAAAGACGACCACTATCGCCCATATCATCCGTGCTTTGACGGCACAAGGGAAAAGTGTATTGCTCACCTCATATACACATACGGCGGTTGACAACATCCTGCTCAAGATCCGCAATGACAATATTGGTGTTTTTCGCTTAGGTGCTGTTGCGAAGGTCCATCCCGAAGTACAGGAATTTGCCGATCTGGCTGGCTTGCCAATGAAGACTGCCGAAGATATTCAGAGGGCGTATGGTCGGCAGGTCGTTGCAACAACTTGCCTTGGCACCAATCACCCAATCTTCAGTCAGCGAATCTTCGACTACTGTATCGTCGACGAAGCATCCCAGATCACTCTGCCTGTCTGCTTAGGGCCGATTCGGATGGCGCGAACGTTCATCCTAGTAGGTGATCATTACCAGCTCCCTCCTCTTGTTCAGAACAAAGAAGCGATAGACGGCGGCCTAGACATCAGCCTCTTCAAGACACTTTCGGAAAACCACCCCTCCTCAGTCGTTAACCTGGAGCACCAATATCGCATGTGCTCGGACGTTATGGCCCTTAGCAACACCCTGATCTACAACGGCCGCCTGAAATGCGGCACTACCGCCGTCGCCAACCGCTCCCTCAGTATCCCCAACATCGACGCCCTCAAACTCCATCACCACAACCCTTTCACCCTCCTCTCCACCACCCCTAGAAAGAAAGTCTGCATCAATCCCACCCGCGGCTCCTGCTGGCTCCGCGACCTCCTCGACCCCTCCATCAAAGCCTGCCTTGTCAACACAGACCCTCTTCTTCCCCTTTCGCGAGAATCAGAAGAAGGCTCCCGCATCACAAACCCCGTCGAAGCCACCGTGACGGCCCAACTTGTCGAGGCCCTCATCACCACCGGCGTCCCCGCCACCGACATTGGCGTCATCACCCTTTACCGCTCCCAGCTTGCGCTGATAAAACAGAACCTCCGCCACCGCCCTGGCGTCGAAATGCACACGGCTGACAGATTTCAAGGTCGCGACAAGGATGTCATTGTCTTGTCCCTCGTGCGCAGCAATGAACAGAAAAACGTGGGAATGTTATTAGAAGATTGGCGAAGAGTGAACGTGGCTTTCACGCGTGCGAGAACTAAATTGTTGGTCTTGGGAAGCAGGAGGACACTAGCGGGGAACGAGCTGCTAGGAAGGTTTGTGAGACTGATGGACGAGAAGCGGTGGAGGTACGACCTACCAGTTGGGGCGACAGAGAGTCACCTTTTCGAGGATTGCGCGACGCAGCTTACAGGCATGGGGAGTGGAGAAATGGAGAAGTTGGTCGAGGCGGATGTGAAGGCGAACTCGAAAGCGGAGCAGGTTCGTAGGAAGGAGAATGGAGAAGGAAAGGCGAAGGGCGAGGGCACGAAGGTCCCGTTGAAGCAGGGGAAGTTGAATCCGAGGGCATTGTTGGGATCGAGGCCGGTGCTGAGGGATATTGTTAATGACGCTTCTTGATTGTTTTGGATACCCGGTATGGGAATAAATGGCAAAGGGAGTGTTCTGGCGTTCAGCAGTGGACTGGACCAGCAACGAAGGGGTGGTTTTGGATTAGTGTTTTACAATATCATTTGCCGAAATGGATTGTGATCTGCTTACGTTGATGGAGCCGTCAGTCTGCCCAAGACCAAGAATCATCGAGTACTCGTAGATCCTTCGATCCAAGTCAAGGAGTTTTCGGTTCATCAGGCAGTGCGTCGTCAGATTAGAGTCAATGTCATCGCAAACCCATACCACACCCTCGTACCCGAACCATCCGGTCAATCACCAAAGCCACATGGGCTTTTCCATAGAGCGTGGCTATTCGCCTACTTCGCTGAGCGTTGGCGATCGTAACACTGAGCCATTGGGCGAATGAACCCTGAAGGAAGCTTTTGTCAACATCATTTGGAGATGCGAATGACTTGCCTGCTCTCCAACCCCTAGGACGCTGGTATGTAGCAGTAGATACCCTCATGACCGACTCGATATTCAGCTATACACCCTACTACACCCTGATGTCGCGACCGTAAAGGATCGATCGTCTACATAGGCAAATCACCATCTCGATAACGTCAATGCGTCACATGGCATATATATATCACAAAGTAGATAAACCTCGAGTGTCCATCAGATGAATGAAGTCCCTTAACCTTTATAATTCTATAAACGAATTTTTCAACCAGACAAATGGCTTCTCAATACCAAAATGCACTGCTAAGCAGCGCGACGACGTGGCTAGATAGACAAAAGTCTAAAGAGGCAGACGGAACCGTCGTCCGAAGCTTAAAAAAAAGCCATGACCTTGAAATGCTAGTCGTACAAGAAAGCAAATAAACTCCTCCGAGCACCTTGCTTGATACCAGGAAACAAAACAAATTCCTCTATTCCACCAATCTATTTACACCAAGAAACCATCAGACAACTGATCAACCCTGACGTCCCTGGGCCTTTCCTTTCTTAACCCTAGAAATGCCAGGAGAACGACCAGCAGCAGCATCAGCAGCAGCCTGCTCCTTCGGCCCCGTCCGGAATCGGTCTCGGCTCCATCCAGGCCCAGCTTGGAACGCATAATTTCGGCTACTATCGCCGGCGAACCGTCCATCCCGAAGCGTATCGGGAGTGTCGACTTGGAAGATGTTCCCACTAGGACGTGGTGCCGGCATGCGGCTTCTCCGCTGCTTTTTTGGCCGTGGCGGCAAGGTCTTCGGGGTGGTGGTGGTGGTGATGGGGGCGTCGAGAGGAGCAGAAGGAGGGAGGAAGGTTGGCTGAGGGAGGGCGGAGAGGGTCATCGCAGGACCGGGGTAAGGGAGTGGAAGAGCGTGGTGCTGTGGCGGAGCGGGAGCCCAGGCGGTCGTGGCGGGACCACCAAGAGCGAAAGAGGAAGGGTCGAAAGGTGGGAGGTCGAGGACGGGGGCGGTCATGGCGGGACCACCAAGAGCGAAAGAGGAAGGGTCGAAATCCGGAAAGTCGACCGGACCACCGAAAAGGGCAGAGGAGAAGTCGAAATCCGAAAAGTCGATGGCGGGGTTGGCCATATCGAAACCACCAAAAGAAGAGGAGGTAACGTCGAAAGGGGCCGAAGCCGCCGGGAAAGGGGGCCCAGTAAGGTCCGTGGAGGGGAGCGATGGGGCCGCCTCGCCATTCTGAAAGTCCCAAGCAACGGTAGCAGGGCCGGTCAACGAATAGTCGATTTCGGCATTTGAAGGCGGTGAGGGCTGGTGGTGCACCTCGTTGTGGGCTTGATTAAGTAGAAAATTAGTTCCATGGACGAGTGTGAAAGGGACGGGCCGGGAGACAGTTGACTTACAATCAACCTGACGAATCGGAAGGTTCTGCGGCCAGGCATTCCGGGATACATCGGAGAGCAGGATCTGCTGCTCCAAGTGGTGCTGTTCGATGCAGCGCCTGACGGCGTCTTGGCTCAATTGGTCAATGTGGGCGGCTTCCTCTTCAGAGATGTTTGCACCCGGAATTCTTGGCAATGGTGGGTAGATGCACTTATTCGGAGCTATTCCTGGAGCCAAGAGATCCAACTGGATTGATGGGGAAGGGACAGGATCTATCAGTGAGACGATAGCTTCGCTGTCTCCCGTTGCCAGCTGCATAGGGTCTGCATAGAGGCTCATGTCGTCGAGGAAGTGACTACCCGGCATGGCTGACTGGATTTGAGGGGTGATGTAAGGTATGTTTATGGTATGGCAATGTAGACAAAGTCACGATATTACAAAGAAGCAGTGCAAATATTTGGAACACGTAGTCACGGTATGTCGATAGATACTTGCACTGAAAGGTGAAGACAGAAATCCAGAGCAGCAGTCACTGAAGACTTTATAGAACACCATGAAGTGCATGCTCCAGCAGTAAGGTTTGTAATTGACTCAATAGGAACAGACTTGGGAGAGACATGGAGAATATGAGGTAGTTTGTCGTTGTTTACCAAACATCAGAATGGAGACGCTGCAATAGAGATCTCTGCTACTGACATTTGACAGGGACAGCGTCGTGAAAGTGAGTCACGATTGAAGCTATTTCGTAGTGTACCATGAACAAACAGTGGTACCAGAGGTGTAAGGAACGGAAGTCGGCCCAGGGTGAGCAACTATCGTGAGAGCGTTCTCGCTTAGGCCTCACAACGACGAGCATCAGTAGCGAACGACAGAGGGGCACCATGATACAGCCATTCGAGTTAAAATGTGAAGTCGAGTACTCTCTCGCAGGGTATAGACATCACAGGCATCAGAGCATGGAGAAAGTACGGCCAGGATAGCACAAGCCAAGCGTGTTCTGTGGGGATGAAAACATGACTTTGCCAGGCCTTACTGATAGTAAGATAATCTGCTCATTTTCGTCTCAAAAGCCGCCATTGGAGGTGTGTGTAACCTCCCAGAGCACATACTCCTTTGCTGGTTGTTTAGCGAGTTTCTCACCTCCGCTCTTCGTTGGAAAGACATCCTCATTGTGTAGCTCTTTGCCAGGAAGTCGCAGTATCGTATAGCCATCTTGGCCGTGAACAGCTTCTGTGTGGAAAGCGTAGGCACTCAATGCAAGCCAGCGCTCTTGCCCGTTCTGTAATAGTGTTTGTGTACAAATTGCACTACGCGTATCCCTGTGAGTTAGTTTGACTCATTATGAAACCCTTAAACCTGCTTTGGACGTTTCTGGGGGTACACTCTCGGGGAATGTTCTGACTGGCGTACCTTAGTTCAATCAGAAGACCCTTAACCCACAAGGCAGGTATAAAACCTGACCACTGCAACACAACAGCATTGGAAACAACAGCTGAATCGCGATCTGGGACGCTATAGCGAGAAAGATACGGGTCTATCTCATCATCCACGCGTAGTCTAGGACTTTGTAGAGCTGCAAGCCCGAGCCATTCGTGTCTTTCAAGAGCCCAGTCCTTGAAATAGTCATCCTCGAAAACGGCATCGATGTTGCCAAATGCCGGCACTAAGATATTTTCAGATCGTAGAACCTTAGGCGTGCATGTTTTGAACAGGGGGTGATGCTTGGCGATAGCACTCAAGGATGGTTCTTAGAAGCGGTAAGCCCCCGGATTCGAAAGGTTTCCATTTCACAAGAGAATCAACATGGAAAGCAGCCTTACCTTGGTCGCTATCACAAGTCGTTACATCGAAGTCGTAGAATAACCACGTCACCGCATTGCTGAGTACATTCTTAAAAGCCCACACAATCCGCTCAAACCCCTTTTTCCCATGGAGCATGGATGGTAGCCGAAGATTGAGTTCGACCACTTAGCTTATGGCTTAGTAACAGTACTCAGCATAACCCCTGATGTAGGTCGCGCCTACCGTATCGGGTTTTCAGGTGTTTCCGCCCACCGTCGCGCATCGGCTTTCCAGCCAGGCCGGATCGTTCGTAGTTCTCCTTGGCAAGCTCGAGACGCAGAATACCTACGCTCAGCTTTACGATATGTTCATTCTATGGACATAGTGTAGTCACAATAGACTTCGAAGAGCTCGCATACCATCTTTGAGAAAGTATAGGTCTTCGACGCCGGCACGGCCTTCCGAAAGCATCAAAATATCCCCTGAAATTAGATTAGGCGATGACAAAATAATGATATAAATACAACATATAGCAAGACAGTAAGATAACGTGTACCAGTCTTAATGTATGAATTGAAGAAATCTCCTTCCAGCAGATCGGCAAGCTTCATTATTACTCGCGAGTACTGGATATCTTTTATTTTCTTTTCAACATCTTTCCATACAATCTCATACAACTCCTCTGGTAAAATTACTTGAACCTAGAATAAGGCTTAGATATTTTTTGATGCATTCTAGATATGTGTGGCCACCTACCGTGTGGTTAAAGGGCTGGTTCAGGACTGTCGCAAAAGGCTTTTTCTTGCTGGGTGGCTGTCTAGGATCAACATAATGGGGTAAAGTACCGTGGGATACATAGAACTTTGAGTTAGGAGCATCTTCACCGGAGATATTGAACATATTTATGAACGCATTGTAGAATCGTATTCTCTAAGTGAGCTTTTACAGAGGAAGTTCACAAATGTCGTCTGAAATTACCAAAGGTAGTTTAGTTACCACAAAGTCGCTTAACTGAAGCTTCATGCAAGGATCAACTACAGGCCGTGATTCAGTATCAGCCAAAGTCAGCTAGGGATCAACGTAGGATGCTCACTGACCGGCTGTTACGGTGATGGCCAAGGCCATAGTCAGCATTGTCCCCTCTGGCGCCCTCCAGAGTTAGGTCGCCAAGACATGGCACCAGCATCACAACGACGATCGATAGCCAAAGACCGCTTCGCGGCCGTTTTCTCCACCTTGAAGACACAAACATACCATGACCCGTCCTCACGAGGCCCCGGCTCACATACGTACGTCTTACTAGACCTCAATTCGATTCCACAAAGAAATCGAGCAGCCGATTGACCGACTCAGCAGAATCCGCACAATAGCCTGGAGTCCCACGGGTCACCTTATAGCTACTGGTTCAGCCGACCGTACTCTGCGAGTATGGAATCCTGAGAAACCCCAAGTAAAAAACAGCACCGAACTTCGAGGCCACACTGGCGGCATTGAGCGTGTGGCGTGGAATCCAACCAAGGAAGCCGAGCTCGCCTCAGTTTCGAGTGACGGAACTTGTCGCTTCTGGGACGTGCGCAATAGAACCTGCACTGCAACTGTCACTCTCGGTGGTGAAGGTCTCACAATCGCTTGGGCAGCTGATGGAAGTGTTGTGATGGTTGGCCGCAAAGACGATACCTTAATCCCCATCTCGATGCTCCCTGCGCCCAAAGCTCTTGAGCCTTCTCCGCAATCCCTTCAAACCAACCAATGCACCTTTAGCCATGCTTCTCCGCCTACTACGCTTCTTCTTACCACGGGTGACGGCTCCGTCAGGCTTCTCGACTACCCTTCGCTCTCACCCTTACACACCCTTCATGCACACACCTCCGCTTGCTTCTGTCTTTCCCTCTCTCCAACAGGTCGCTACCTTGCTATTGGCGGCTCCGATGCCTTGATCAGTCTATGGGATACAACAGATTGGGTTTGTCGACGCACGCTGGCCGGAATGGTGGGCGCGGTCAAGGCTGTGGGATTCAGCTGGGATGGGAGTTATGTGGTCGGAGGGAGTGATGAAGGCAATGGGCTCGAGATTGCACATGTGGAGACAGGAGAATATGTGCATACCGTACCGACAACAGCGCCTGCCCCGTGTGTGGCATGGCATCCGAGTCGGTATTGGTTGGCGTATTCAGGGGATCCGATGGGGCTGAAGATTGTAGGCGCTGCCGGTGGAAGTCTGTAGGGTATTGGGATTTCTTGGGCGTGGGTATGTAACTAATATTAAGGATTTATCGGTCCATGCGTTGTAGATACCCAACTAGCAGATCTTATGTGTTTCTCTTAGCTTGCCCAGATGGCTGATTCTGATCCACCGTCCAAAGCACGAGACTTGATTTCTGGTATTCGCTTGTATTGGTGATGAAGGCGGCAGACGAAACGAGCGAAAAGTAGGAAAACGAGCTGTTAGAACCTTTGTCCCCGTGAGCAGACGCAAAGGAGACCTAGTGCTCGGAAAGAAAGCTTTTCGGTTCAAAAGTATGGCTTGATTGTCCATGATATTATGGGAAGCTATGAAGGAGGTCGGCCACTTGACAAGATAGGCCTCATTCGCGCTACATTGAACAGAACAAGGATGGTGAGTCTCAGAACTAGCCCCTTAACTGGATAAAGAAGGGACGAACACAACCTGTTATGTTCTCTTGAGAAGGAATTATGGTAGACTGTGGAAATGGTACGACTAATCCGCTTTAAAATTCTAAAGAAGAAGAAGCATTGTGTTCACAACGCCCAACGTGGTAACTTGGCGGTTGACGGGCGGAGGTTGTAGAACAAGATGGGTAAAGGAAGTCGTAATGGACCATGGACCATCACGATTTCTATGGCCTTTGTCCAAAGACAGAACGAGAAGCGCATCTGGTATTGACCATGAGGGTGAACCACCTAGGTCATCAGCCGTGAAGGAAAGGTGAAAGTCAGGATTGGTGGGACGCTTGGCTTCTCTTGATGATGGCCGATTGGTATTCGGTGCAGGGCTCGTTCGTGGTCTATCGCATATGCCTACTATCCGCCAGCACGCCAGTATGATTCCAAGTCAGGGAACAGCCTTTCCCGTTCGTTGCTCCAGCGCCCTTCGTTAACTCATTGTTCTAATACTCCCAATCCAGTGGTTCGTCCTCTCACATTCACTAGCAGAGAAAAGTTATTCCGGTTGGCCCATTGGCTGGGTGGACAAAATAAAGGAAACCGTGGGCTGATCCTGGTTGATATGAAAAGGGGTGCTAATATGTCGAATTAGATATGCAGAAAGAACAAACTATCCCATGGTAATGAATTGGGCCAGACCGAGTGAGCAGGAGACGGAGCACAAGTGGGAGCTCCCAATCAGTCGTGTCTGTTGCGCACCCGCTCAGCAAACTTGAATATATAAAGACTCGGGCTTCAAGAATAGTGAGTGGCGTACTCATAGCAAGTTGGCAAAGAAGGCGCTTGGGAGGTAAAGAAGGTAATGCATAGCATAATCTGTCAACAACATATTGCTAGGACATGAAGGTTCGATGACATGATTGAATGAATGCTATGAAGATAAAAATGGAGCAGTGCATGTACATAGGCACTACCAACGTTGAAAGATGTTTGATTTGCAAAGCAAGGGGGAAAGCAAAGGAGAGTCAAGATCAGACCGCGCTTGTAGAATAACGGAAGGAGCAAAGCAGCTGGGAAGCCGGGTACCAGGATAAAGCAAACGATATCCAAAGCAAATACTAAAGACTTTGAACATAAAGCAAGAGGCCCCCGCGTTGCTGTAAGGTTAGCCATGAGCCGACATAGTTACCAATCACATACAGAAATCAATAAATAAACCGAGAGCTCTTTCGTTGCACAAAGCTATGAACACATCCAATTTAACCTTGCAAGCCCACTTCCAACCTCCACTGAAGCAAGAAAAAGAAAACCCTCTATGGGCGTTATCGAAGTGAGGGCCCGGAGCAAATACGCAAAGTCGTGCCTGCTGATACAGGCAAACAAAAAAAGACGAACACATCCATCCATACCCGTCTCTATTTTCCGTTTCCTGTGTCTGCCGTCATTACCACCAATAAAATGTTACGAGGGATAGTACGCCAAGGACAAGGCCTTCCTTGAACGCCGGTAGATGGATGAAACAATACTCGTGTTTGCCTGGAACGCCAGATGTGTAGGAAACATATCAGAGAACTGAGGTGGTAAGGTAGGTGAAGGATGTTGATTTGGTCATGGTTTGTAGAGGGGCGTTCCATGCGCACTATCCTACTCTGACACCACAATTTTCGCGTCTAAGTCATGTACAGGCAATTTCATCCAAGCCTTAGCCATGTGGCGGGAATCGAGACAAGAAAGACATGAAGTGGTAGGTAAAGTATGGTAGATGATAAGTGGACTATCGGCCTTTCCCATCCTGCGAAATGAGAGAGGTGGTGGTGTCTTTCGTTGACAGGATGCTGTCTGTCAGGTAGAGCGGATGGTATTTCTTAGCCCATTGCCGTGTCAAAATAGAAGCTACGTGACATGTCAGAATTTGCTGGTTACTTATGTTTCAGCTGATTAATACCTTTGAGAAACTTCTTGCTTGCGTACTTCTTGAAGAAGGCTTCGTGGACAACGGGACGGCGAAGATAGTCAACCATAAGCTTGAACACGGGTTGAATCTCTTCTTCTGTGTAGCCAGCGTAATGGGCAAGAGTAGCATCCTGTTGTGATTGTTAGTGTACCTAAAGCAGCAAAGGTAGTCACGCTGCTTACCCATTCACCTCTCTCGAGAACCAGACGGGCTAGGTACATCGATGCAGCGGCGATATGACTCGGGTGGTATCTCATGAATTTATGATCAAGCAAGCTGATCTCCAACAGATATTTACCGAGCGTACGTGTCTGTATATCATAATTGTCGGCCTTTGAAATTCTTCGTAGGAAATTCATCGGATTCGGGTAGCTTAGGTCATAATTCAGAGCAGCTAAGACAAAGCGTTCGGCTTTGAGGATCTCTTCTTCTGTGAAGCCATCGTCTGCAACATGCTTGAAGTTCTGGACGTGTGGCGAAAGCACTTCCTCGTACTTTGATGCAATAAACATGGCCGTGATACCGACCAGCTGCAGTTTCTCTAGTTCCACGACTCTGGCGGACAGAAAACGGTCGATGATGTTGATGGCGAGGAAAATCGTCTCGGGTAGGAGGTGGAAGCGAGTGTGCACTTCGACTAGCCAGTCAACAAGAACACCCCGCAAATGCCACTCGAGATGATCTTGATGTTCCATGTAGTCTGGGTTGGGCATCGTTGATTCTTCAAGAACCTTAAGGTATTCAAAGATTTCCACTACATACTCTGCCACCATAAGAGGATCATCATAGTCTTCGGCGTCCAGGTCCGCTACGCCCGCTTCGAAGGCTTGCTTGACATCGCCATGTTCCTGTTGAGCATCTTCGAGTACAAACTCTTCCTTTGTTTCCACAATGACACGGCTCTCAGTCTCTGTCACGGTAGTCTTTTTCTTTGTCGGCTCAATCTCGGGTTTAGGAGTGTCTTCTTTGCTTGACTGTTCGCTTCCAGCCGAACCTCTATGTCTCTTCTTTGTTGCCCCACCCATTACGCCAGACCCACTTGCGGGACGCTTGAGTTCAGCAGATCCAGTCTTCTTATTGTTGTCCTTTGCACCTAGGATTGAGCGTGTAGAAGTGGTACGAGATAGCTTCTGGATACCGGCGTTCTGAGTTGCTTTGGAGACAAGTCCGGCTTTCCCAATCAAAGTCTTCTTTCCATCTTTCGAGTCAACAACCTCGTTCTTAGTAACATTGCTCACGTCGCCCAATGCAGCGCGTTTCCGTTGCCCAGGCAAGGTATTCGTGGTGGAAAAATTAGTATTGGACTTCTTGGTTGTTAAAGCTTTCTTAACGATTCCGGCGGTCATGCTATCGGGCACGGCTAAAGCCGCAGCTTTAGCCCTCGTCAAACGTGTAGTGCCACTGTTTTCGTCATTCTCATTGTTGATAGCGCGCTGGCGCACTGTTCGAGCCTATCATACTCAATCAGTATTTGGAAGCTCTAGTACCGATTCTAGCCCTGCTGTAGAACAGTCCACGTTTAGGTGACGGTGACATACCGGTGGCATATTGCGTTCCCTAGGCTGTACAGCCTTGCGATGCAGTGTTTGCTTGAAGAGACAGCGTCAGGTTTGCTTCAAGGTTCGTTTACGACGTGTCGAAGGCCTATCTGTAATGGTGGGCTGGTTCGAAGTATGGGTTAGCTATGACTGTTGCGCACTTATCAGTGCCATGCTTACAATACAGGTAGACTGCTGTAGCTTGAAAACGTTGTATTGTTCCAATTGGAGACGGTGTAGGTAGCTTTGAGAGCAGGGTATTATGAACAAGACTTTTGTTTATATTGGTAACGAAACGCTTGAGGATCCAAATAAAAAGGATTGAGCCTTACACAAGCTTTGCCTGGTGATGCTTCTCACTCCCTGCAGTGTGAGGATGCTCGAGATATGTTGTGTGGTGGGGAAAGTTGGTGGTGGTTGTCAAGGTAAACAGGCAAAAATCACGTCTCAAAGCCCGTGTTGCTTGTTTGCCGCTAGAGAAGATTGGCGTTTATATCGTCAGTCAACGAAGTTCCGGGTTTGCAATGTATGTAAAGTAATTACAGATCAATGCGGATTGCTTTGAAGAGCCGTGTACGTGCTGCTAGGAATTGTAGGGTATGATGTTGAGTATCATGAGCGCGATAATGTACGCAAAGTGCTGGAGAACGTTTCGCGAAATGGTCGTGCCTTCGGTGTGCATGGCAACAGGATGACTAACCATGGACAGGGATCTTACCGCGTACCCTACGCCATGAATGTCAAAATTGCCTGCCACTTGTACAATCAATATGTCTTGTTGAGCGCATGTAGACATAGATAAACTTAGTGAGTCTTGTATCTTTACATGCTGCAACCACGATTACTCCTCCGCCAGCCGTCACGGCAATGGCAATGTCTATGTTCCCTTTCTCGTCGATCATATGCAACCGAAGTAATACCTCCGCCGGACCCAGCAGCAGCCGTCCAGCAGAATATTGGGACCACCTACGATCCTGGGCAACTCGATAATGGACCGGCCTTTGCTTTAAGAAGTTATAAGCCCCGTACTCCTGGTGTACGACATCTCAAGCGGCCAATCAACGATCACTTGTGGAAAGGCCGACCACATCTTCCGTTGACATTTCCAAGAAGGGGAAACCATATAGGAGGACGCAAAAATTCAGGAAGGATAACCGTGAGGCATCGTGGTGGAGGCCACAAGCGGAGGATACGGACTGTCGACTTCGATCGAATGGAAAGCGGCCAGCACATTGTAGAGCGAATAGAGCACGATCCGGGACGAAGTGCTCACATCGCCTTGCTTACCAGTGGAGAGACTGGAGCCAAAAGCTACATCGTTGCACCACAGGGTATGAGAGCTGGTGAAAAGATCGAGAGCTATAGGAAAGGGATACCGCAAGCTCTGTTGGATAGTCTGGGCGGGGCAACAGATGCTGGAATGATAGCAGCAAAGATAGCATGGAGAGGGAATTGTTTACCACTTCATATGATACCCACAGGCACCATAGTCTATAATGTGGGTCTCAGGAAGGGGGGAAGAGCACAGCTATGCAGGAGCGCCGGCACGTTCGCAGTGGTGGTCAACAAGAATGATGGGAACCATAAGACAGCAATGTATGTGGACGTTAGGCTGAAAAGCGGGGAGGTCCGCAGGATCCATAAAGATGCTTGTGCAACGATTGGAATTGCCAGTAATCTTAATTACAATCGTCGTCAGCTTGGTAAGGCAGGTAGGAGTAGGTGGCTGGGTATCCGACCTACTGTGAGAGGTCTGGCAATGAACGCAGCAGACCATCCTCACGGAGGAGGGCGTGGAAAATCCAAAGGGAATGTGCAACCAGTCAGCCCCTGGGGTCAATTGGTAAGTCTGCAAAGTCCTTTCCGACACCTCAAACCAGTTCTAACTTGTCTTCAGACGAAAGGTGGTTATAAGACGCGGAAGCGATCAAATATCAACCGAGCAGTGGTCACTCCTCGACCACGATCCTTGGGGAGGAAAGCGAACAAGGCAGCAAAGCGAAAGGCATAAAAATCTGGTGGTTTATGCTGCCTTATATATGAACGGTCACAACCGATTTAATCACCATCATCCAGTCCAGGATCCTGCACAACATAGTTTACTTCTACACATGCAGCTGCTAGTAAAAGGCCTACTGCATGTTCTCATCCCAGCAGTATGCCGTCGCAGAATTAGACGCCTTAGCATCCTTGTAGTGGTTTCTACCCAGGTACTGACGAATTGCCGACACACTAAACCATGCCATAGGTACCTTATCAAGGCAGGGTAGTCGGTGGCTATTGAACTGTGGTAATGAGCAACAGTGCTTCAAGAACGCCAGAGAGCTAAGAGAAAAATCAGCTGAAATTTTCATCCTTCAAGTCGTGGAGACAAACACTTTAGACTACGAGTAGTGCGATATAGTGACACGTATAAGGCTGATGATTCGCGGGTCGTTTGTGGAGGTTAAATGCGGCACCGGTTGCTGACTGAACTTCCACCGCTACTTGTGTAGGTATATCGTTGCCTTGTTAGACCGTCAAACTGGCAGGTCAAGAACCAGATATATCGTTTCTCCAAGACATGAGGCAGCCAATTCGCGAGGCATTAATATATTGATTAACATTCTACTTCCCATAATGTCTTCTGGTGACGCCATAACCGACGACGGCTACTTCAACGATCTCTCCAGGCAACCAAGTCTACCCCAAAATGGATCAGACAGCCCTCCGGAGCGGAGCGCTACCACTATGAACGTCGAAGAAGGAGGAGCGCCAAGACAGAAGCGCGTTGCTTGTGTCATATGCAGGAAAAGAAAGCTCAAATGTGATGGAAGCAAGCCAAAATGCGGGACATGCGCAAGATTAGGACATTGTTGTGCGTATGATGAGGTACGGCGTAAGAGTGGACCCAAGAGAGGATATGTCAAAGAACTGGAGGCAAGATTAGGTTGGTATATTCGACAGGAGACCTGACACACTGGAGCTGATATGTGCTTCGTTCTCAGCGCAAGTTGAGACCCAGCTCAAGACCAAAGCTCCAAAGGCGCCTAATTCCGCCAAACCAACACCACAGCCCAAGGCACCTGAGCAGTCTGCAGCCGCTCCCCTAGTATTTGAAAGATCAAACTCCATCGGCGTTGATATCAACAGCCAAGAGACAATGGACGGAATCTTTAATTCAACGAGCAATACACAGGATATCTCACCAGTACCATGCACGATGGTGGATGTAAACCTAGGAATCGATGACCCGATGTCATGGGAAATGATTGGACTAGGACTCGAGGAGCCCTTGCCAACGCAGGAGGCTATCGACGATTTGTTAGTCGACGTATCATTCTACCTACTGCTGTACTAATATTTCGATAGACATCAACTATTTTTCCAAAAGGTACATCCTTCTATGCCCATGATTCACCAATATCGATATCTGGCGGCGATGAATTTGGCTCCTCATATGCGCCCAGCTGTCTGCCTCCGCTATGCCATGTGGTGTCTTGCCGCCGGCGCGTCCGATAAATACTTCAACCACCAAGATATCTTCTATCGACGAGCACGTAAATATGCTGACCTTGATGACATGAAAGGGCAGGGTGAGGCATCGGCTGATATTAGTCATGCACAGTGCTGGGGCCTGATATCTACGTATGAGTTCAAGATGATGTGCTTTCCTAGGGCTTGGACGAGCGTGGGGAAATCGGTTCGCCTAGCACAGATGCTGGGACTTCATCGAATAGACGGTGCTGGCGTGGATTTCAAGCAATGTCTGCCACCACCTCGTGATTGGACTGATCGCGAACAGCGAAGGAGAACTTGGTGGATGGCATATTGTATGGATCGATATGCCAGTGTTGGAACGGGTTGGCCAATGGTCATTGATGAAAAAGATGTAAGTCGCACGAAATTAGGTCACGACCGACTAGTGGTATAGGTTCGTACTGATTACTCGCTTCAGATAATGACCAATCTCCCTGCGACTGAAGAGGCATATGATAAGAGTATACCGCAGGAGACCCCTTCACTGGATAAAGTTAGGCGCTCAGAAGGGGCGGCGTCGCTCTCGCCTTTTGCAGGAGTGGTACTGATGGCCCACTTCTTCGGATGCAATCTCATACATCTCCAACGACCGGAACCTGATGAGCGGGATCACGACCTTCAAGGCGCATTTTGGAAACGTCATCGGAGTATGGACAATACGCTTCTAAACACTTCACTCAACCTTCCATTGCATCTCAGATTACCTGCTGGAATCCGAGATCCCAATACAGTGTTCCTCAATATGAATATTCACACATCTACGATATGCCTCCATCAAGCAGCCGTCTTTAAGGCAGAGAAAAACAATATGCCCAATAGTGTAATCGAGCAAAGCAGAACCCGCTGTCTTCTTGCTGCTAGCGAGATTACATCCGTTATGAGATTAATCAGCCATCTCGATGTTTCCGGAATGAATCCATTCATGGCGTTCTGCCTCTACATTGCAGCCCGCGTCTTTGTACACTTTTTGAAAAGCTCGCCGGATGACCAAGAAGTCTGTGCGTCGTTGCGATTTCTTCTCAATGCAATGAACGCCCTGAAGAGAACGCAGCCTATCACGGAATCATTTCTTATCCAACTGAACCTGGACATCGTCGGCAGTGGCCTAGGTGCCTTGCTGCAGAACCCAGAACTTTCGTCTTCACTACTGAACGATATGGTAAGTGCCCGTTTCCACGTATAACTTTCTCAGGTTTTGTTTCCAACAAGACCATTACTGATACACAAAAAGTCAAAACCACCTGTCGACAGCATATTCCAGGAAGCCGAATGCTCGCCGCTCTTCGGCGTCCAGGAAACTCCAAATACTCGTATAGTAGATCAAATGAATTATTTCACCACAAGCAAAAACGACATGTACGACTTCTTTCAGCCTCTTGATGGAGAAGCCCCCCGCGCAACACAGTATAGCCTACAAGACTTCAGCATCCCCACTCGGGAACAGCGGCAACCACGTAAAACATTACACCATGGGACAGCCGCCTTCCCTTCATACTCAAGTAGCAATCCCAGCCAAGGCTGGGCCGGTGGACAACAAGAAAGGTCATACGAAACTGCCAATTCCATCGACATGGAAATGTCTGACCATGCAAGTGGAGGACACCATTCCACTAGACTCACACCATCCAATTCTCACCCCGCATCATCCACGACCTCGCACTCCTCCCCCTCTGACGGAGACCCAAACAGCGCGTACGAAAAATGGGCCTCCAAACCCAAGGGACCAGCGCCAAACATGCCCTACCTAGGTTATCCGCGTCCAAGCGCGACCCAACTCACATCCCCATCCGAGTCCGAAATCACAACGCCGCCGGTTGAAGCTCCAGGTGACCAGCAACATGACGATGGCAGCTTTACGATCACGGCTGGATGGCACCTGGAGAGTACGGGCGAAACGCCAAACCCCACGGCGGGAATGACGCCTCTTGGGGAGAGCGAATGGGCGCAGGTGCTCGGGGGGATGGGGTGGGATGGTGATGCTTTGGTAGCGGACGGGTTGGCTTGGGCGGCGACGACGGAGTCGATGACGTGATGATGAATCTCCGCGCTAATATACAGGAGATAGGATTTTGGAATATTCGACCAAATTATTTCGAGGATATGAGCCGGAACTTGATAATATTTCCGCAAGAGCTAGTATATATGGGCAATGGCATGCATACTCTGCAAGCGGTGGATCTGGGTAAAGGTTTGGCTAAGGGATTGGCATGATATGGAACCTTGTCAGCTATGATGACCTTTGCACATACTGTCCATTTTTAGTTTCCTTGCTGGCGTTTTCTCCTTCAGTACATCTTGGTTACGGGGAATTTTGGGAATTTTGGTGGCAGGTCTAACTTCCCTTATACAAACTCCACTACCAATGGCATATACGAGATGAATGTAGGAAGGGTCGAGGATATGAGAGGGGACAATTGAAATCGTCCATGGTAGATACCTGCGCGGCTCCTGCTTAATGGGAATTCAAATCGCTTTTGAACGGTCAATGCATCCCTTTTGGCCTTGATGGTCATCGCTGATGATCATGGAGCTTCGTACGCCTGCTCCTCCTTGCCTATTTAAACACGTCATCTATCGTGCCCACGTAACCGAATTCTCTGTATAAAAAATAATTAATGGACCACTCTAAACCGACTAGATTTGCGGTCGATGCATGTGCCATTCTTTTCACACCTCCCTACCCCTCCAACTTCTCCGGCAACAGGTTCCCCCTAACCCCGAACATCTTCCCCGTCACCCCCGCCGCAAACCCGTCCACCTGCCGTGCATACTGCTCCACCTGCCTCGAATTTAGCAGCACCTCCAGCCGATTCGGCTCCTGCGGCAGCTTAAACAGCCGCGTCCACTCGTCCTCTGGCAGCGGGGGCTGCTTGGCCAGCACGCGCGACTGGTTCTCGAGCTTGCGCTTTTGCTGCCAGGCGGTGATTTTGGTTTGTTCGCGGGCGAGCTGGCGCTGGTAGTATTGGTGGTTGTTGAGCTCGACATGGTGGGATTCGATGCTTTCGAGGAGGAGGTCGGCGGTTTTTTCGAGGAAAGGGTCGATGCTGAGGTCGAGGGAGTCGAAGTTGGGGTTGAGAGGGGCGGGGGTGGATATTAGGGTGGAGAGGGTAGGGGGAGAGTTTGAAGGAGGGGAGGGGGAGGAGGGGATTTGGTGGAGGAAAGAGGTGAGCAGGTGGGAATTGTGGATTTGGATGGGGAGTTCGAGGAGGATGTCTTGGTAGCGAAGATTGGATTTTGAGAGGCTGCGAGGATTAGAGCTGTGGAATATGGATAGAGAGGAGATGAAGGATTCGCAGACCTTTCTGTCGTAAATTTGCCTTCTTTGTAGGCGGCCATGAAGGAGGGGGATAGGCGGAAAGCACGGAGACTGAGACTGCCTTGCGAGCTTCGACTGACGTCGTGGACGATGGCGACTGTTCGTTCGTTCAACTCTTTCTGGTAGTAGAATTGATTTTCTATCATGTTCAGATTGACGAAGTTGCCTAGGTTTGCGCTGGTGTACCACCCGACATTATTTGCATCGACGTTGACCTCTCTTAGTTTCTTGATCATCTCTGTCTGATATGTCGCATTCGTCTTTGCCCGAGGAGCAGCGGCAGCAAGATTTGAGGCGGCATTGTTGTCATGATGCCCGTCTGTGGGCGGTAAATCCACTGTGGGGAAGGGGAAAGAGTTGGTGACTTGTAGTAATGACGATACGTCCATGCCCACGAGGAACCCAGTCGCCGTTGTCGGGAAAGTTTGCGAGCAGTGCTTTATTATCTTCATAACCACCTGTTTCTCTCTTAGCTTTATACTTGGCTGCAGTGATGATTATCCTACCAATGCCTCCACCTGGACCGTCTTGAGCGGGACTTCTTTCCTGCGAAGTATTAGGTTAATTGGTGGGGAAAAGGTAGATATTACACATACAGTAATTCCGCCATGGTAGAAACAAACTGGTCACTGAGGTTGAAAGTCTGTGGTCCAAAAGTTGAACCTCTTACTCGCCTGCGATTATATTCCTGTGTGACAGTGTGAACAGCAATTCATACGCTATCCCTATGAAGACTAGGGCTGGGAGCGGACAAATTCCGCAGCAGGGGGGTTCCCGCCAGAACTTCTTCAGTTGATGAGTGTAGAGTAGTAGTACTTTAGATTTTCTTCTCGGCGATGATAGCCTTCTGCGGCAGCACTCACCTAGGGGAAGAACGCTTCTCTATAGAGTCTGCTGTCGAACCTACAATGCCATGTCCGGTCCCCTTGTCTATCTCTCCTTACATGCTTGGCCCTTCCATTCAGCAAGGATAACCAGCTTGGACATCGGGGTTGATCCTGCATCTGCATTTTGAATACCTAGCCAGACGAATGTCTTCTTCAACAAGATCTATGACTGGAAAGACGTGCTTTAGCCACTCTCTAGCAAACGCTCCTCCCCAGCCTGGTTGACTAAAACCGGATTTTGGGGTACTAAAACCGTTGGGCATGCATGTACTCCGGACTTTAGCTACCGATACCCAGTCTTTGGGGATATATGAACCGTACGATTCTCACAATTCCATACGTTTGTCCATTTCCCATTAGGACGGTATATACAGCAAGATGTTCTCCGATATTGTCATTCAAACCTTTGACGACCTCCAAGCGCCTCACCGACCCCTGAACAAACATAATGTTTACAAGGACAATACTTATCACAGGAGCCAACAGAGGCACGGGAAACCTCATTCTCGAGTATTCTCGTCAACTTGTCTGGCTGATATTCGGTTCAGACGTTGGTTACTTCATGCTCCAAGTCTCGGATACGCTCTCCATCAAACCACTATCTACCAGCCTCAAGGAAAGCAGAATCCGGAAAAGCAGCGGTCGTTGAACTGTGAAGGCTTGCATTTCAGGCGCTGGTTGATGTTGTTCAGCTGGAAGTCGCTAGCGATGAAAGCATCTAAGCCGCCAAGGAAGAAGCCCGTTCCAGGTGCGGACGACTTGATGTCTTTAGATCTTTCCGGCTCCCAAGGCAGCTACAACGCAATACCAACACTTCCGATGTCATTACCCTTCCAGATGGAAACCTACCGAATTCCTGAGACGAATCTAGCGCCACATTCAACACCAACCTCACATCGGTCGCCTTGGTAATATATACCCTCGATCCCCGCATCATGGGCATTTCTTGTGTTCCCGCATCAACTTTTCTTTTCCTCCACAGGAAGTTTCCCGCCTTCGCGAATGACATCTCACCAAATCACCAAAACGCTTTGAATGCGTCTTATACTAAATATGTTGAGATGGAGCCTACTGTGAGATTCAATAGTGCGAGTCCAGAGCATCGCCTAACCGCTTTGAATGGGTGGACGGACAGTAAGGATCCGATATATGGGGCGAAGGTGGTTATCGAGCCTACGGTTGCAGAGAAGTAGAAGTATGAAATCGATGTTTTATTACATGTAAAGCTTTTTCTTGGTCTTTCGAGAATTAGAAGAAGCTTAATGTGTAAGTAAACATCTTGCATGCTTAGGTCACAATAAACTTGTGCTGACCGCAACCACTTCAGATATGTTCGACGAAACCACCTCAAAAATCTTCTTCCTTCCTCAACCATCAGTCCTTCAACCTATCCATAATTGTTCCGCCCCGTCTTACATCTTTTGAAATCTTGTACAGATCGCTTGTCGACCTAAACTCTACCAAATCGACTGTCCACGAAGAATGAGGTTTTAATGGACGGAAGAAGTTTCACCAGACGGAAGAGTTTTTACTAAACGGAAGGGGATGAGGAGTTCACCAATCAGGTGCCGTGGCAGGGGTGATTTGATGTAATGTTGACCTGTAAAATGAACACCATTTGGAAATGTTTATCACTGCAGGTAGCAAACAATGTAATCCGGCAAAGTATCCACGTGTCATAGAGCCAATTCGTCCTCTGGACTCCATTGCACAAAGACCCAGCATGCCCCAATATATACAGCCCTCCACTTCTCACCAAACCTCCTACAAACCCCAGAATAGACACCCCACCCTTCCAACCCGCTCACAACTTCCACCCACGCCCCTTCCCCCCAAACAACCCCCTCACCGCCCCCTCGCCCTCCCTCCCCCTCACCCTCTCCACCTCCCTCTCCAACCCTTTCCTCATTCTCCCAACCAGCACCTCCGCATCCTCATCATCCAAATCCTCCCTCTGCCCCTTCCCAAAAACCGTCCAGCTGCGCGCTTTCACCTCCGGCACATCGCCATTGCGCGGGATGATGTGGAAATGGACATGCGGCACCACTTGGGCGGCGCGGACGCCTGCCAGGTGATGGGTTAGTGTTGTTGTTGATTTACAGAGCAAGGAGTGAACGGGGGAAGGGGGAGCGATATCACCGTTGTTTTGCACGACGTTCCAGTCCCCGCCTGCGCCCTCGAAGCCCCCTCCCTCGCCGTCCGCGACAACACCACCAACAACCGCACGGCTCACAACCCCCAGCCAGGCCCCCAGCGCCCGACCTTCCTCCACCGTCACGTCGCTCAGTTTCTCCCTGTGCGCTCGCGTCGCCAGCAGCACGTGCCCGCGCGAAATGGGCGCGTGGTCGAGGAAGGCGAGGACGTGGCGGGTGGAGAGGAGGAGGTGGGATTTAGGTGGAGGGGTTGAGGATGGAGAGGGGGAGGGAGAGGTGGAGGGGAGGATAGAGCTGGGGGAGGGGGGAGGGGGGTTTGCGGAGGCGATGGCGCAGAAGGGGCAGGGGGAGGCGGGGGAAGTGGGGTAGGGGGAGGAGAGGTGGGGGGCGGATGGGGGCATTGGGTTATGGGTTTTTGAGGGGAGGGTTAGGGAGTGCTAGGTAGGGAGGGAGGATTGGGGGGCGGAGTGAGTGTGGAGCTTTGAAGGTGATAAAAGACGAACGGCGACGTCATCATCGGCGAAAATACGATGGTTCGCCGATTCTTCGACTCCCCGTTCTGCTCCTTCAAGACCTTCTGAACTTTACTCTACTTGTTAGCTCTATTGACTTCGATTTGACAGTCTTCATAGGAAGAATCCCCAACTTCAGACATTCAATTGAACTTCATACATATTTTCTTCGCTGGACAGAAATTTGGGATCGAAGTACAGAAAAATAGCTTGATTTGAACGCTCTTTCTCCGAATATTGATTTCTTCAACTAGGATGTGGAAGTAGAGAGTATGTGCGATGGTTGTTGAATGTCATATTCGCTCATTGGGTTAAGCAGTGGCGAAGGAAGAACCCCGTGAATCATAGGATCATGCATGACGTGTTCCTAGAGAGACACTCGCCTTCTAGAGTTCTGTTGCAAACTCCGTATAAGAAAGGAGCTTTTGAATGAGTCTGTATTTTATCACTGCTTCTAGAGTTTTATAGCTGTTGCTCTACTCTGGCGCCAGCTTCTCTAGAATCTTCCCATTCTTCAGTGGGTGCTTTGAACCCTTGGAAGTACTGTCGATGGGCCAGTCAGTATGTTTCCGCTCAAAAGCGGCATCATAGAACAGTACAGACCCGTTTCCTAAAGCTATTAAGATCATCCGCCGTGACTCCCTTGACCTCCTCCTTTCTCTGCCTTGATAGTGGGCTTCCGTTGGTTTCAGTATGCGGTAATCTTCGATAAGTAAGGAGTCTCCTCGACCCTGTTGTGTTCTCGCAGTCAGCGAATGGCGCTCAGTACTAGCAGGTCATCCTTAACCTCACATTTGTTGAAAGCTTGTACACACACGCTGACGACCTCGAGGCAAGGATGCATTGGAATTCCAAGCTCAACTTGCTCATCGTTAGCCGTCGGCATCCACATTGAGATTCTTCCGCCGTCAACCAGTGAGCTTGCAGCAAAATCGAGGATGTCGTTCAGCATGGCTTCGAAGCTGTACGGACGTTTGGGTGGGATGTATTTGTCTTGCCTATTTCGTTTAGCGGAATTACTCATGAAAAAAACGAGTTTTTGCTTACAGATGTGCTGCTTCTCCATCACGGTAAACGACTTGTTTGGCACTACAATCTCTACTCCCGAGTACCCTTAGGCCTTCTCGAACGCCATATGGTGGGTCACAGATGATGCCATCAAGCATCGTTCCCTTCCTTAGTGGACTGTGTGTTAGGTCCGAGATAAAGCCATCCAGGTATCTACTAGCTAATCCATACTGCTGAAAGTTGGTGACAATGTTGAGACCATCTTTGCCTCTGAGCATACGAGCATCGATGTCTGAGCCCATGGATATAGCGCCGAAATGTGAGCAGGCAATGGGAAAGCTTCCTGTTCCAACGAATGGGTCATAGAAAAGCTTTCCTGGTGCTGCAAGTGTAATGTTGGCTGTAAGTAAAGCCAGCTCTGAATCCATGGACGTAGTACTTAGATACTTCCTTGTCTTAAGACTGTAATCGTAGGCTGCGTCTCTCTGGCCGTCTGCAATCCATCGACCAAAATGGATTCGTCGCGGAGGTTTTACTCCCCATTCAGAGTCCTCAAATATGCGAAAGACCTGTTCCGAATTGTGCATTTGAATCACGCCGTTGAAGCCAAGGAATTGAAACGAGTTGATGATTTCTTTCCGCTCGCTCATAGTTTTTTTCCCCTGAAATGTGTCGAAATCGATTCTGAACGAGGAAGAACTGTAATGGGCCCACTGCGAGGACATCCGACGACGAATATCCTCATGAAGCTCTTCGTAGTTTGAACCGCTACCCCATAGCTCGTAGATTCCTTTACTCAGGATACTCCGAGCTACGAGATCCCTGGCAGCGGCTTCATTGCGCAGTCGGACAATGCAGTAGGGCGACTGTCAGAATGTCAGGATTCTTGAACTCGTGATTTTAACTCGGGAAACAAATCGAACTCAAGTAGAAGTATTGTTGCACACGTCTTTATAATGAACGAACGTACATACTCGCTGTAAACAAGAAACTCGACATTGATACCTGCAAGAGTAGCCAAAGCCTGGACTTCAGGCCTGCGAAAAGTCTCATGCATCTGCACGAAACGTATAAGATATTCCATATCTATCTCGGCACAAGGTTACAATATGGCGTGAGCGAATACCATATTTACCTCCTTCAGTCTGAACTTTACGTATTGGCATGTAGACGCTGAATTGGAAGTTTTTGGTACGAATGCTGGGGATAAATGGATCCATGAGTGCGCTTAGCGTAAGGCCAACAAATGTACGAACTTATGTGCATTTTTCTACTTATGTCAAACCTTCCGCGCACGAGAACCTAAGGATGTATTACAAGGCGTGAGAACCTTATCGTACATCTTCTATGAATTTACAAGAGCTTTAAAGCCAGCTCGCTATGCACAAACGCTTTCATCACCCTTTAGCCTGAGGGCATAGTATCTTGCAATAAAGCTTAAGGCAGGCCTCTGCCAGAGTTCACCGCATTCGCGAGTTGACTGGTGTCAGGTCGGTTCTCTAGGAGTACGATATCAGCACTTCACAATCAACAAAGAACACGCAGCTAATAGGCGACTTACCAGCATATCGTTCATAGCTATCCAGATATAGATCGTCCGTGCTAGTAGTAGCTTTGACGCTCTCGTTTCCTTCTATAGCATCGACCCATCTGGCCCATCGGCTCCCCTCTTCCGGCTGCGGCCACCCACGATAGGGGGCCAGTACCCTGCGCATTCTGATAATCCATGGTGCGAACTGTATATCCACGAAAGAGATATTGGTACCCAGAAAGAACGGACCTTGCGGATGTGCCGCATCTACAAGTTTGGCGATCTCGCTTCGCAATTCGGTGGCATGTTCGACTTGCTTGTCCGGCTCTTGCGCCTGCAAATACCGGTAGAAGGCTGGGGTGATGTTGCGATTAACCTAGATTAGGTGTAAGCATACATAATCGTACAAAGGACATATTGAAGGGCAGTACATACATGATCAGACCATAGACGGCAATGAGCTCGGCCCTTAGGGTCTCCAGGTAACAAAGGGGTCCCCAGATTTAGGTCCTCCAGCTAGATCCGATCAGCCTCAGTGGTTTGAATTATATAAATTCAATCTTACATATTCCATCAGTACGGTGCTTTCATAACATCCCCAGTCACCGTGTCGAAGTGCGGGGACAAGTCCACGTGGGTTAACCTCCAAGAGCGAATCTGGCTTTTTGTATGGATCGACCTCTATGTACTGATAGCTGAGTCCCTTGGCCTCCATAGAGATCCATACTCGTTGCACAAATGGACTAGATTGGTTAAGAAATGTTAGCTCTGACCTTCGCCTGTCGCGTTTTGTGCGGTGCATGTCATTACATGATGGATCTTGGGTGAACACATAGGTACTTACCAAAAGCAGCCTCCGTAAAGCTTCAGCTCATGCTCTTTTGAATGCTTCTTTGCAGTGCTAAGGGCGGCGCCAGTAGCTTTCTTGTGGTAAGATTTCTGTTTAGTTTCCGATTTGTCAGCCATGGTCTGATGGCTCTAACAACAAGAGGTGAGTTCCGATTCAGAGTAGATGAGGTAAATAAGACAACGCGCAAGTAAATGGATCATCGAGATATGCCAAATACCATCACCGTAGCGATGACGCGCGATGTGCATACATGCATACAGTAGTCGGTTGCTGGTTGAAAACTCGCTTGTACATCGGCCGCAGCCGCTACAAGAATTCTCGCTCACCTGTGTTTTCCTCTTTACTCTCTCCTCCTTGAGAAAGTGTCGATAAATACTGTTCTTCTTTACGCGGTCACTTTCGTCGAGAGTATGCTTGTGTGGCCCTGCTGAACCATCCGCCTTGCCATTACCTCCGTTACCGTTCACTCTCTGTATCGTGTAATATCTATTCCCATCGCTACCTGGTCTGTTTAATCGTAGTGTACCGTCACCAGCTAGCTGTGTCGACCCGAGTACGTCGAAAGGGCGCTGTGCCTGTTGAATTGGCATCAAACTGCCTGGCTGCCCAGGCGCGAAGAAGTTGTTGCTGTCAGATTCATCTACTCCAGAACTACCGAATTCAGAGGCCATTGCTTGCCTAGCTCCAGGGAAGTATTCTGTGATCTTAATCTTGACATCACATAGGTCTCGCTCTCGAGCTTGCCGCTTGCGCTTCTTCTTATTTGGATCTTCCGATTTTGGTGTTCCAGGAGGACGTCCTTTTAGCCGGCAATCCCAGTAATGTGAGACGAACGGCTTGCGCTTATATTTCTGGGTTGAGCGATGGGAATAAATATTGTCCACATGGGGAAAATATGTCAGAAACCTGCACATGGACGGTCAACAAGAAGCAAACGACGGTGACGTTGAGCATTTCACAACTTACTCGTCCTCGGTCAGCGTGATAACTTCATCTACGTCGAAAAGACGTCTCCTCCATTCTTCAAGGTTTGGTGGATTCGGGATCATCTTCAAATTCTTGAAGTGTCCTTCGGTAGTCCCTCCGTCTTGTATCGCGATAGGTCGAAGATCGATTTCATTTTGCAGACGTCCCAGGGCTTCATGGTGGACCTGAGGCTGGCTGGGTACCTGGGGATGAGGTGTAAGGACACCGAACTGGCCCGGTCGATTAAATGCATGGTCGAGCTGGTCATTGTGTGGCACTTGTGAGTGAAGATCTTGGAACCGAGGTGGGGGAGGCCTTTGATCGTAAGGAGTGCGCTGTTGCAGTTGTTGGAGGTGATGTTGGTTGTCGAGCTGGGCATTGAATTGAAAAGGGTCTGATGCATCAAGTTCGAGCTGTGATGCTAGGGTTTCATGACCGGGATGATGGAAGAGGTTACCGTTGTGAAGATGGACCTCCATCGCAGCTACTTGAAGCGGCGTTGGTTTGAGTCTAGGATTGAGAAAAGCGGCGAGAGGTCGTGATGCAGGCCCAAATAAGCGACTTTGGCTAACCGGAAAGCGCTTGGTGCGATCACTCATCTACAATAACGGTCCTCCAGAGGTGCAGAAAGTCACTCTTCATGTTCTTCACAAGGACTGACACAGGTTCTATTGCAAGTCGCACATATGGAAGTACTCAATCTTGAAATCACACCTTGGAGAATCTCCAGACTGCGACTTTTAGACACAGTCTGGGAGATGCTTCAGCATCTCACCAACCTGGGCTCTTATTTACTATTGCCAGCCCCGCCGGTCTGCTTAAGGTACTCTAAGGCTGCATCTTGCAAGTGGACCAAGTGGACGGGGCTTGCCAAATAGAGTATGAACTACCGGCCTGCAAACTTGGCACCAAGACTCTTTTCTTACCGCGAAGCCATCTTCCTGTCGCAATACAGTTCCAGCATCACGCAGGAACTTAGTCTTCTACAGAGATGCTTAGTTGGACATGTTTCTCCCTCAAGCTAGGCCGCTACCGTCATACTGTGCTATCGCCTGCATCTTGCATGATGGGCAGAAGAAAGTCAATCCGAACATTCTCTCTGCCGTCTCTCTGGTGTTTTCTGCAATTCGTCCGCTTTTTCCCTTCAACCTCGTGCCAGAATTTTGCCATTTCCACGTCACGATACAGTCAGGGCAAGGTGGACCTTGGCGGAATCTGTACGCCTAAGATTGATAACAGGAAGAGCTATAAGAGATGTAATACCTCGCATGTGCTCTCTATATTGTTCTTCAAATCTATAATTGATAGAATCGTATTTGCAATTACAACTCGTCTAGTTATTGAAAGTCATGCTAGAAGAAACTTTAGGGCAGCCTTCGTCCGAATCATTTGCTTCCAAAGCTTGCCACACCATTATACGGCCACTGGATCTGGCTGCTTCGTCTCTACCGTCTCAGCGGTTGAGCAATTGCTACCACATTATAGCAATTTCTGGGGAAGAGGCGTTGCTCGTCAATTCTCCGTATACTTGCCACCCTCACCTCCTCCACCTCGAATCTGTTGGAAAACCGCAAAGACTCTTAGCTAAAGCATTGACAGTAATGGCACCAGTTAGGGATGATTATGCTACTGCCCCATACATCGATGCTTTCAATTGGAGTTTGGTGGTCAGCGCCCTCAAATCTTTGGTTGGAGCCGAGAGCTATGCATGGAAGCATCAGTCATACTACATTGTCGTTTTTAGGTCTCAAGTGCCTCTATCAACTAATCGCTCACATCTTGCGGCGCTAGATAAAAGATCTCATGCTGAAGCTATGGCAAGTGGAGGTCTGTTGAAGTATTGGTTTGGAACCCCTGATGTCAATGGAAGGAACATGGCCACTTGTAAGCCTCATAATCAAAGCGCGTATCTCAAGAGAAATCAGCTAAGCACCTTAGGCATATGGCGGGATCGCGGGGATGCTAAGCGTGGAAGTATTGGTCAGGGACACAAGGAAGCCATGAGAGCGACGATCAATATGTACAGTGAATGGAAGCTGGAGCGCCTTACACTAGAAATTGGGGCCAACGTGGAGAGCTGGACTATTGTGGATTATGAAGAGTGATGTCCCGGAAATTTTACTTGAATTGGGCAAGGCGATCCGCAAGATAGGCCTTGCAGTGTCCTACATACTCTCCAGTGAGAGTAAAGGTTTCTTGACCTGGGACGGGAGATAGTTTTGTAACAGGGTTTGCTATGGCTATAAAAATAGATACTCTTGGGAACGGCGATCTTTGTTCTGTCCTCGACAAAGACATCTCAAGAACCTATTCAAAACTCATTTTGCTAAGGTACGGTACCGTATCAAAATAATATGGCACGTGATTGCCGGTCTATCGATAAGGGTTAATTTCGCGGGTAGGAAATACTCCGAAAATTCATGGTGAACACCCACAGTCACCTCTGTACAATCAAACCGGTACTTCACCTCTCCTGCCATAACTTTCACCTCAACTTCACACTTCTTGAAAATCAGATTCTAGTCTTTAATAGAAGCATCACCCCAAAGCCGCAATCATGAGCGGTGCACCAGCTCACAAGTCGAAAGTTTCAGACATTGTATGTAGAGCCTAGAGCCGCTTATAGTGAATGAAAACTGGGATAGCTAATTATTCTCCCCTCTCAGTCTCTGGCTGCTTTCGGGCGCCGTGAGATCGAACTCGCCGAGAATGAGATGCCTGGTCTGATGGCAACGAGAACAAAATATGCTCAAGATCAGCCTTTGAAGGGCGCACGTATTGCAGGATGCTTGCACATGAGTAAAACATAACACTATGGTTTGGTTGTTCAATATTGACATATGAGTGCAGCAATTCAGACGGCTGTGCTTATTGAGACACTCACATCCTTGGGTGCCGAGGTTACATGGTCGAGTTGCAACATCTTCAGTACCCAAGATCACGCTGCAGCAGCAATTGCTGCTGCGGGAACTCCTGTGTATGTTTACTCGGGTATGAGATAATCAGCTGCCTGCTGACAGGTTTCAGCTTTGCATGGAAAGGAGAGACAGAAGAAGAGTACCAATGGTGTCTCGAACAGCAGCTAGTTGCTTTCAAGGACGGCAAACACCTGAATCTGATTCTAGATGATGGTGGTGATCTCACCGCATTGGTTCACACCAAGTACCCGGACATGCTCAAAGATTGCTACGGTGTCTCAGAGGAAACGACCACTGGGGTCCACCACCTATACCGAATGCTCAAGGGTGATAAATTGCTTATTCCAGCCGTCAATGTCAACGACTCGGTCACAAAATCAAAGTTTGACAACTTGTATGGTTGTAGGGAATCTCTCATTGATGGAATCAAACGTGCCACAGACGTTATGATTGCTGGAAAGGTTGCTGTTGTTGCTGGCTTCGGAGACGTCGGCAAAGGATGCGCACAGGCTCTACATAGCATGGGCGCCCGAGTCATTGTCACCGAAATCGATCCCATCAACGCTCTGCAAGCCGCTGTCTCCGGGTTCCAGGTCACTACAATGGAAGACGCTGCTCCACATGGCCAGATCTTCGTTACTACCACTGGGTGCCGTGACATCCTGACAGGTGCACACTTTGAGGTGATGAAGAACGATGCTGTCGTATGCAGTACGTAGTGAGACAATTGGCCCCACGCAAACTTATTTGCTAACGATTACATTAGATATTGGACATTTCGATATTGAAATCGACGTAGCCTGGTTGAAGGCTAACGCAAAGAGCGTCCAAAACATCAAGCCCCAAGTGGATCGCTACACAATGAAGAGCGGCCGCCATATCATCCTCCTCGCTGAAGGTCGTCTCGTCAACCTCGGATGCGCAACGGGCCATTCTTCATTCGTCATGTCATGTTCGTTCACCAACCAAGTCCTGGCCCAAATCATGCTGTTCAAGGCCGAAGATGAAGCCTTCGGCAAGAGATACATTGAATTTGGCAAGACAGAGAAGAGGAAGATTGGGGTCTACGTTCTGCCCAAGATCTTGGATGAGCAGGTCGCCCTGTTACATCTGGACCACGTCAATGCGAAGCTCTCGAAGTTGACGGAGACCCAAGCCGAGTACCTGAGTCTGCCAGTCGAGGGGCCATTCAAGTCAGATATGTAAGTCTTTCAACTACAAAAATCCACTTGTGCGAAAATCAATCTGCTGACTAGTCCCGCCCAGCTACCGCTACTAAAACCTCACCTCTCACATCATACCCATCAACGCCAAATGCCCATTCAACACGAGTTACGACGAGATGCCAACCAAAAAGCATATGTCCTTCAACGGCCATTTCCTGTTACTCAAAAACTTTGCAGGGAGTCATCTCAACAAATGACATGGCATTCTAGAGCTAGAGCGAGCGTTAGGCGTTAGGTTTTCTTGACACTTCAACCATTGTCAGATAGATATCCATGTGCTCTTTAGATCGAGGCAGCGGTTCAGCATTCAATCGATAAGATACATTTCATCACCGTACATGTAGATGTCAGAACATTGTGGTCGTGTAACTGGTAAAGCATTTGAATAATTGCGTTGTGCTCCGAGGAACCCTCGGAAGCTCAAGAGTGACCTCCAAACGGTCTCATTCCGCTCTAACAAAACCAATAGGTATCTCAACCACCACTTACTCACATCCACTACCATGGATGCCTTGGCATCCTACATCACCGCCACCTCGGCCTGGTTCGCCCTCCAGGCCCTCCCTCTCCTCCTCTACCCCAGCTTGATCATCACTCTTCTCTCGCCCACAGCCCGCAACCCAACCGGTGCGTCGTCTCTCCACCGAAACCCCCCATGATCCACTTAGGCAGAAACCGAAGAGAAAAGACCAGAACTGATGCCTATGTTTCAAGCCACCCAGATCTAGAAATTTACTTCTGCCGCAGTCTAGCACTGACGCTCATCACCCTCGCCCTCCTCTCCCTCCTCCTCTCGGGACTGATCCCGCTTTCTTCCTCAGCATCACAAGGTACCTACCCCCGTAAGACCCTCATGCCCTCATGCCCCCATACCCCCTTCCCCCCTTCCCTACCCCCCACAACAGGCAGACCAGGCTAACAACCCTCCCCACCAGAACCCACCCCCCCACCACCCCTCTACACCACCGCCTCCGTCACCCTAACAACAACCCTGCACATCGCCGCCGCTTTCTACGCTTACGCGAAGTATACCGCTACGGGCCAAACGGCGTTTGCGCTGGGGATGATGGGGAGTGGGGCGATGGCGTGTGTGGGGGGTTGGTGCTTGATGTTTGGGGGTGGGGGGAAGGTGAGGAGGAGTGGGTGGTTGACGAGGGGGCAGAAGAGGAGGAGGAGGTGAGTGTGGGTGGGAAAAGGGGAAGGGGGGAGGGGGGAGGGGTGAGGGAGGTGCGGGCTCCGAATGGAGTTGTTTGTGGTTAAGGTAGGTATAGCACCGCTAGGACCGGCGTCATCCTCCCTCTTCAAATCAGTATATAGAAGTCGGATCCGTTTCCGGCTGCCTCCATATACGACATCGACCTGGTTGGTATACTTGGACACACGACCGGCGAACCGGACAACCTAGATTTGCCTACGGAGCATTCAGGAGTGGGGGCCTTGCATGCTGCGGGGGTTGAGATTTTGATGTCTGGCAGGGTTTGGGCAGACGGGGGAGGCGTGGCATCTTTGATGGCTTGATGGTGGGTCATGGACATTGGAAAAATGCCCGAGGACGAAAGGGATGGGTGGGGAGTGCAAGAGGCTTGAAAAAGTTCATATACCAGGATTTGGTGCTACAGATAGAGATATATACTGTCATGAGCTTCCTGGTCAGTTTTCAGTCCTAATAATAGTGGACACGCTTGTTGTGGGTATCTTAAAAAGCAACTCCCTTCCCCTGTCCCACCTTCCCAGCCCATCCGCACCCCAAATCACACCCCAACCCCATTCAAACCCCTCCAAAACGTCCCAAAGTTCCCCTCCCCGTCCTCCTCTCCCCCCTCCTCCATCACCGCAAACACAACCCCCTCCCACCACCCCCCGGCAAACTCCCCCTCCCCCAGCACTTCCATCCAGCACCCCACAACCTCCCCCCTCGGATTCCCAAACGCCCCGCATCCGAGCGCCCCCAGCACGAGCGTCTTATGCCCCTTGCGGCCCGCAATCCGCAGCACGACGCGCATGCGCGCTTTCATCGCGTCCCGGTCTTGCGCGTGTGCGTACTTTTCCCCATCCGGGGTCAGCACTGGGTCGCGGATCGCGGCGACGCTGACGACGCTGACGACGAGCAGGGAGGTCGGCGTTGCCAGATCGAGTAGTTTGTGGCCTTGCGCTAGGTTTTCGCGCAGTACGACCACGGACGGCGAGTAGATGCCGCCGGCCTCGGGGATGGGGTAGAAGCGCTTTTTGAGCGTGAAGGAGAGGCTGCTGCGGTAGCAGAGGGATTCTTCCTGGGCCAGCGCGCCGCGCAGCCAGCCGCCGCCGGCGTGGTGGGCGTTGGCCATGTTGAGGATGAGGACGGGTTTCTTGCTCGAGGGCGTGGAGAGGGCGAGGGCGGCGTCGAGGGTGTCGGTGTTGAGGACGCGGATGGGCGAGGAGGGGAGGCGCGGGCAGTATTTTGGGTCCAAAGGGGGGAGGTTCTGGAGGAGTTGGCCGGCTGCGGGGGCGTGCGGTGTTGAAGCCAGGAGGCGCGGGAGGAGGGACTTTGTTTCTGCGGCTGTGGCGGCGAGGAGCATGCGGCGGGTTGAGGAGGGGGAAGTTGTAAGGCGTGGGGGGGAGCGAGAGATTTTGGATCGGCGCGTTGGGTGGAGGTCGAGGCTGGATGTTTTGGACGAGATAGTGGTGATGGAGGGGGTTTCTTCGGCCGGAGTGGTTGAGGAGGCGGGTGCTGGTTGGGGTTTTGTGAAGTAGGGCGAGGCATTGTTGGTTACTTTCGGGGAGAAGAATGCTGAGGTGAGTCTGCTTTGGACGAGTCGTTGCGCGCCTGGGTCTGGGTCTCTGCTAGACATTGTTGTCTGATGTTCGAACGAGACAATTGGTTAAATTAGGAATAGTGCCGCATAGAGGCGAGCTCAACCCTAAGTCTCTTCAAAGTGAGATTGTATCTCAGTCGGGTGTAGGATTCTGGGACAATTACACGGGCATTGAATTGGTTGGTCAAAGCTCAGGAAAGTAGGTGAATATTGGTATGCCATCACCTGCTACAAGGCAACACAAGCTTCATGTTGTCACTTCACTATGTATTACATGTCTCTCATTTTGTGTCAACTGAGAACTACGTCTTCGTAAAGCGCTGATCAGGTGGTAATAGCCCTCAGAGTCGTCTCAGACTCCACACCACTCTCCTCCGCAGCTTCTGGCTGCGGTATCCTGTACCAAGGAGTAGCGCCCGACATGGGAAGCATTGGATGTGGTAAATCATCCTTCAACGCCATAACCTTGTCGTGGTCCTCGCCTTTGTCTACTGCAGTCGCAAGTTCTGCTTCCATCAGGTTCGCTAATACAAGCTCCTTTGCCTGCCATTCCTCCTTTCTCTTGCCTTGGAGCGCTTCTATCTCGAGCCTGAGCTCTGATCCGTCTTCTTCGGCCCAATGCACTTGCCGCCGGAGGAGTTTGAACAAGTGATCGGGAGGCATTGAAAGCTCTTCTTCCGTGAAATGGACGTCTAGTGGGTACTCGAATGGTAATGGTGGTGGAGCCTCGGGGTCGATGTCCGTAGTGCTGTAGATTGTTGCATCATCATCGACGTCTCCGTCTCCGTTGCCTTGTTCATCGTTCGGAGGCCTCGAGTTGACGATCAGCTTCAGCCGTTGGGGTTTGACCTGGGCTGCGGAGTGGTTCCTTGGGATCGGATCCGAAGGCCGCAGAGCTTCTGTCTCGTGTACAGTACGCATATGTTTCGCAAGTGCATCTGAACGTGTAAATGATCTATCACATTCTAAAACAAATTTAGCATTGAACCAACCGACTCCCATAGGTAGACCAAATCACCTGGTAAAGCGCAATAGAACGGCTTCTCTCTAGTGTGACTCCTCATGTGTGCTCTCAAAGCATATCCACTCGCATGGTGCATGCCTATTCGAGAACACCCTTCCCATTCGCAAGCATATCTCTTTTGCTTTACCCCGATATGGACATCATGCAAGTGTTGAACCAGAACATCCATATTGCCTACATCCCCAATTGGGCAATCGAGCCATCTGCAGACAGTAACTTGTTCATGGTTCACTGGATCATCGTCCTGCGTCTGGGGCATTCCAGGCGCTAGGGGTGATCCAGGTACATCGCCAGAAGTGTCAGACGAGATGTCCCCGATATCCTCTGGCGGCTCAGGATGGGAAGCAGGCGTTGATCGGTAAGAATTCTGGCCAGTGCGCTGTCTCTTTGATGGAGGCATCAGACGGGTATCATCATGATCTGGAAGAGCATCTAAGCTTTGGTCTCGTTCTTCGGTTTTGACGTCGTCGGCGAATTCGCTCGAAGCGTGGGAGGAGAGCGGGGATCCTGGTGGTGAGTCCATGGTGGTGTGAGGTGATGACGCTTAGGCTGAAGGTGGTGTTCCTTATTCACTCAGGGTTTGTGAAGTGTGATGTCTCAACTCTCAAGCTCTCTGTCTGATATGATAATCGACAGGGCCATTCGGGGCAATCGGGCCGTCTCTGCCTAGCCTCAATGCCCCCTGTCGGCATCTCCATGTTCATGTTCATGTTCATGTTCATGTTCATCTCATTTTCACAACGCTTTGACGAATCACCTCAATGATGTCTACTGGGTTCGAAAAAGACGTCGATGCATATTATCATGACAAAGAATCGTATACCAAACTTCTATTCGACCCTTCAACACGCAACATACCCGACGTCGACGAGAAGAAAAAAGTCAGTTCTATAAACGAATGGGAGGGCTTCAGAACCTGGTTTCAAAGACAAAAACCGGAGCCTGCTCCGCCGACATCCAAGGCAGATTTCGAGGCCTTATTCGATGGAAAAAGCGTCGCCGAGATACAGTCAGGTGTGGAGTCAATGCATAAGGAAAACTCTACGGGGAAAAAGACAATGCCGACTTTGACGAAGAGATGAACGTCCCGCTGGAAATGCCAGGTGGGAATCGGAGCGTTACTACAGCCAGTTGTTCGCAGGTCTAAGGGCCATTGAATCTACGGGTCTTCCCCGGCGATCGCCAAACGCTTCCGCAGACATTCATATCTTCCTACCATTTCTTCGCCGTTCTAATACACTCCAAACTCTTAGAAGCCCGGGCTATAGAACTCAGTGGTTGGTGAGACATCAATTTCCATTTCTCACCCCCCACAAACCTTCCACGTATGATGAACAAGCTTAAGAATTCTGCAATGCGGACGGTTCCATCTCATCTGAGCATGAAGCCGCAAGTCGACACACTTAAACCTACACTTGATCTGACACCTAGTCGTTTTCCCAAATTCTCAAAAGCCATGCTTCAATCCCAGAATTTGGTCTATACAACCATTGACTGACTCTGAATCGGACAGAACAATCAGTCAGATGTGTCACCTTCTGCTACACACGCCTCTTCCTCCGTCAATTGCTAGCCGCTAAACCTCCCTCTCACCACCAAATTCATAGTACATCGCTGCCCGCTTTTGGGTCATCGAAAGGCACCGAGTTGGCGGCGCCCGTCATGGCATTGGCAAACCACCTATCTGCCGGCGGAACCTCCGCGGAGAAGAACGTCGTCTCCTCTACATGTCAAACCTCCATCCACGCAACTCGTTCTCAGCTGCGCTCGCCCGTCTACACCCTGTAGGCGGGCTAGCAGGGTATAGTTCAGACTATATCCCAGTATCAACGTTGTACTTGTAGGGATTAGACACTCCAAATCCGGCAGCTATAAGGTCATGGTCTCTTTAATGTACGGGTACGAGTCCGTTGGGCGAGAAAGCACTTGTGGGAAGAAGAGTCAGAGGCGACAGGAGGTTGGAAGGGAGGAAGGGAGGAAGAGAACTTGGTCATTTCGAAGGGCTATCGCCGCCAATAAAGCCCGACCGATTCGAGATACCAGACCCAGCAATATTTTACCATTCCTCCTCCCTCTATCACGCTTTGGAAAACTCCGGGCAAGATCCATTCTGGCCATTGCTGACCGGGCCAGCAACCTCATCTCCCTTGTGCCGCTTATAAGTAGTAGTAGTACAAGCATCGAATGCCAGCTGCTTAACTAACCCCCGTACTCCATCAACGCCAGTCTCGTTAAAATGAGCACCGCTATCACCACCACCCCAAACGCCCATATCCATGCACTCGCACCTCGTTCCCGAGGTAACTCATCCCTTTTCCCCACCCCCGGCCGCCGCCTTCTTCACCGGCAATGCCGGAACCTTGAACCCACCATTCTCCCCTCCCCCACCACCACTTCCCCCATT
>JAABUS010000628.1_pt1 | contig 87388 bp, 91 predicted proteins | sample 5560161 | NCBI WGS metagenome assembly JAABUS01 (sample SAMN10711885, study PRJNA513376) | rock metagenome | isolation source: Antarctica rocks | place: Antarctica: Victoria Land, Trio Nunatak nord | collected 2016-01-04
CCACACATACGCGAAAACCCCCCAAACAACCACAAAAAAAACCACCCACACCCGCCACCCAACACCCGTCGTCTCCGCCATGCGCAGCATACGCCCCATCGTGCCCTTGAGCCGTAGCTGTGTGTTTGAGAAGTTGTCGTTGAGGGTGTCGGCGAGGGAGGTGGAGGTTCGGATCTCGTGGCCGATTGAGATGGTGATCTGTGGGGAGGGGGGAAATGAGCGAGGGATGGGGGGAAGGAGGGGGGGAGAAAAAGGGAAATGAGGGGTGAGGGGGGGAAGTAGGGCTGAGGGGGGAGGGTGGAGGGGAGGAGGGGAGAGGGAGCGTACATCTTTCAGCATTTTGACCTTGGCGGACATGCCCTCCAGCTGGGCGTCATTTTGGTTTTCGAGCTCGGAGAGGACGGCGTCGGAGTATTGGCCTCTGTAAATAGGTTTGTGTTAGCATTCTAGTGCAATAGAGCCCACAGTCTTCCATCTCCGTGTCGCCCATCTTCTTTTGTGCTCTTTCGCGATTATCCGTCCGGACACCCTGCGCGTCTCTCTCACCTCCCCCATCCCACTTGCTCTCACACTTCCCTTTGTCCAGCCCATGGCACTCACTCCCCGCATCTCGCCTCCCATTTCTGCCACTGCCCCCCAAAGAACAGCCACAAGAAACTCACTTCTTATTCGGCGTCGCGGGCCTAAACGCCCCTCCTCCCCCAGGCCCGTTCCCATCAACGCTGCCATTCATCCCCCTCTGTACCCCCAGCCCCCCGTTACTCCCCGCATATCCACCAGAATATGAATAGGGGTTTCTGCCCGCCGCCGCTGGCGAATGGCTGGACGTACGGTTCCCGTCGCCGGTGTAGGAATCGAAGAGAGCAGAGCGCGGGTCGCGCGTGTGTGAGGAGGAGGAGGTGAAGCGGGAGGATGCCATGGTATGAGAAGGAATGTGGATGAGGGGAATTAGGGAAGGAGGCGTGGGCGGCGTTGGCGGGTGAGGTGGCCTCTTTTGTGGTGTGAAGCTGCTGGATATTTAGGTTTGAGGGGATGGTGATCAGATTGTGTATGAAGAGTGCGAAGGATTCATGACTATGGGATTCGAGATGCTGCTGGGAAAGTTGGGGGCCATCTTCTGTTAGTGAGTATCAGGTGCGTGGGGAGTTGGCTTTGAGCGGGCTTTGTTGCGGGAGAAGTTCCTGATCGGGAAACTCGCGAAAATAGCGTTGAAATGTGAGAGTTTTGGAGAACATGACAATTGCTCAAGAAACCGTTTTGAAGAAGACACTGTCATGTTATCATGGCGTCCAACCAGTCAAAATTTTAGTGATGAAGCTCAAGGTCACAGATTGATGTGCAGCCGCTCAGCAATGTACCTCTAAGCGAGCAACAAGCATTGTGTTTTGTCTAGGGCCCAATATCATACATGAATGCTTTGCAAAGATGCTTTTGAATCCGCCAGCCATGGGTCCTCGTATACCTGCCAACCACCGATCACGGGTCGCCAATCGTGAGGCCGTCATGTGTACAATACCTCCCTGACTCAACCACCGAGCGTCAGGGAAATACACGCTTATTCTTCCATCGCATCATCATCGCCCTTGAAGTCTTCGTCCTCGTCATCTGACTCCGGTAGATCATCGGCCTTGTTGGCTTCCTCGAAGTTGATGGCTTTTCCGCGCGTGCGGCTGCCGACGATGTTGCTTGTGTCGATTTCCTCCATGTTGTCCTCGTCTTCTTCTTCCACTACACAAACCATACATTAGCGCCTTAAGAGCATGCACCTTTGGGACTGAGACTATACCTTCAGGCTCCTGTTGTTTGTTTAGCAAATGGAGGGTAACATAGGCACATGTTACTTACCGCGCCTTCGGCTGCACTATCATCCTCATCTTCATCCGACTCGTCCTCATCCATGCTCACATCTTGAGGTGGCGCCGCCTTCTCTTTGCCCTTCCCCTCAGCAACAGTTTGCGCTGGGCCGGATTTGTTTGCGGTGGCTTCGGTGCCGCCTGCTTTAGGGTCGAGTTGCTCTCCGTCTGCCATGTTTATTGATTGATGTTGTGGGAAGGTGAGATGAAGACTGGCGATCTAGAGTGACAATTGAGTGTTGGAGGCGGTCAAAAGGAATTGAAGCTGCTGTAGTGAAACCGCGACAGAAGTCGCGTCGTGAATAGAAACTAGTCATAGGGCTGCATTAGAGCTGCGCTAGAGGGGTGCTTCTAAACCTCAGGCGTTTCCTAAAATTTAATACCGCGCGATCAAGCCCCCTTCCCACCTTAATTTGGTGGCACTGCCATAGTAATTTCCGGGGATCAGGGTCTATACTCACCGTCGCCGTTCCACCTCACCGTCGCCATTGCACCTCACCGTCGCCGCCGCCGCGCTCCCCCCAGCGGGCCAAAGGTCTCCTGGGGGATGCCCGTCTGCTCCCTCGAAATTTTGGTGACCTCACCGTCGCCATTTGATATAGTAGTATTAATTTATTTCTACCCCTCCTCCTCCTCACTATCTACGTATTTCCGCATCTTTCGCACATCAATTATTAGATCATGATCCTTCTCTTGAAGCTCCTTTATAGCCTGACGAAAGCCCCTCTTTCTAATAGGTCCAATGAGTTTGTTTAATTGATCTACCCACTTGGCGATAAACAGATCTCGCTCATCCGCAGTCCATTCTAACGATAGACAATTGGCTGTCGACGATAAGGTCCAGTTGACTATCCACCTGGAACTGATTGTTCTCAAGCTTAAAGGAGTCATAGAGGGGCTGCGAGAGACCTATTGGGGGCGACGACGAGATCAATTGGCGATAACTATAGGCGAGGGGGGTAGATAATATTTAATTTACGTATAAGGAATGGTATAGACGACGACGACGAGATGTTTGATGCAGAAAGCAGGTAACGACGATGAGGTCGATGAAATCCCCGGAAATTTTGGTGGTAGTGCCACCAAAATAAGCGGGGAGGCGAAGTTTGCACTAGTAGTATTAAAAATAAAGAACGCCTGAGGTTTAGAAGCACCCCGCTAGAGTCAAGAACCAAAGATGGCTGACGCAGCACTACCATCACTCAGTGTAAAAACGTCTAAGTACATATTATTCATTATACTGTGGAATCACAGAGCGCTTCTTGAATATATCTCCAGTTCGAGTCAAGCTTCGAACATCATCCACTGACTACAGTCGCCAGCAATGTCATGCCTTGCCAGATGTAGGCTTTGTTGTCCGCGGACACCAGATTCGTATCACTGAATGTGAACTCCTTGTACAACGACAGGCATCCAAGTACTCTCATTGCACTCACTGTCTGTTCTAATAGATGTAGTCAAACGCTCTCAATATGCCATACGCATGCACACTGGTTGCCGCCACGACCAAAACATGAAAGATCTGATGTGAGCATCCCAAAATGTCAAATCTACCAGGCTTTATAGACTCCGGGACCCTTGTGGCATAGGGGAAAGCGCCCATGAATAATAACCGACCTTCGACTGGATAGTAAGGTAGACCGCTTTGCTTGTTCATCTGCTTTAGACCGAACCACTGGATACCATGGTGGAGCGGAGCGAAGCCTGACATTCCGGTAATGACAAGTGTTATAACACGGAATGTGCGAAACCGGAGACCTTGGAAGGTTGGGACTGACAAGGATAAGACCAGTGATGGTGCATAGCGCCGATATTTGACACGTTCAGCAGCCGCTTTCGGAGACTAGAAATGCGGGAAAGCGTTCACCGTTGTCCAGTATCGCTTCTGCAAGGTTGGTTCACAGCAGAAGATCAGGTAGATCCCGGACACAAAATCGCCCAATGTCAAAACAACAATGTCCACATAGTCAAATCCCAGCCATAGCTGGGATACTGAGGCGGAATGGTTCATCAGAGTGTGATAGATTGAAGACGTCAGCAGGCAGACCACAGCTGTAAAAAGGAAGAAGCCGAAAACGACTTGATCGCGAGTGGTCGCATTGGGTCACCGCATTAGGAAACACTGACAGAGAAATACTCAACAAACAAATGAGCATACAGCAGGTACCAGACGTGAGAAGATATTGAGAGTCTCGTTGTGCATGTAAAACCAGCTTTGCGAAGCATCGAGTAGCAGCATCGGTCACAGGTCGGTAGCCATACACGATATACTCGTTGTCCTGATACCATTCAGGAATCTCGTGACAAGAGAGGAGTAATGGAGATCATTTGGCTGCCTCTACTGATGGCGTTTGTGGCAGCTCGAATGCCGGCCTTTTAATATCTGCATGCTCAACGGAGCAGAGTGGCCAGCGTTTCCGGAGCGATGTCGCCGAAGCAGATGCAAGCGTTTCCTCGGGCTCTTGACGAGTCTCGCCCATGATCAAGCTTTTTGCGTCGTTATGTCAACTGGCTCAAGTATGGAGAAGGGAGATCTCAAAAGAATCAGGGCGACCCGGAAGGAAAACTGTGATAGAGCAAGCTAGTGTTAGTCGGCTCATTAGCAAACAAAATCTTAGATCGCCAGCCGCAAAAGACAGGTACGTATACAGCATGCAGGGAGGTGATCTCTGGAGGAAAGAGGCCCTGAAAATGTGCGACAAGAGCCCTGCATAGAGAACAAAGATTTAGCTATGAAAGAAAGCCGAAGCTATACTTTTTGGCACCTGCCCAGCCTTTCACCTTCCCCCGATACGAAATCTATGCCATGCAAATAGGCTCGGCACTGGCCAACCAACGGAAAAGGGACACCCGCTCAGGCTAGCACGAGCGAACAGCTGTGATACTTTGGTCAGGGTCAGGCGCCTAGACTGAGAGCCACATGGATTTCAAGTAACTTCACTTTAAAACTATGGTCAAACGTCCAGACGTCCAAACAGCCAAACAGTCAAACAGTCGAAAAATGCCAATCTTGCCAGAGCAAATCAAGCTGACATGGGGGCCGAATTGATAAAGCTGGTGATGCCTACCTAGTAACATATGTTATACTCGCTTATACCTATAAAGTATCAGCCAACGTAGACGGCACGGGGGTAACGCACTAAGTTTGGCTGCACTGATTGTGTGTTGCTGATTGGCCAAACAGATTCTAGGGTTCAGCTCAGGGTTAGAGACAGCACCTGAGCAGCGCCTTGGCTCGTTTTCTTCCATTATCGGCATCACATTGACACTTGCATTGTGGATCAATCAGGGATGATAACACTGAGACATAAAGTCCGATCTGGTGTTGCGCAATACCCGAGATGTTTCGCATCATATTTAAATCAACAATGCGCCCGGATAACGCCAAACGGTTACTTTACAATTGGAGGTCCTGTGAACAAGCTCAGCGGTCTTTTGTGCGTGCCACAGTATGATGGGCCCCCGAAGTCTACTGTTCTCCAGAAGACTCCTCGATGGTCTATGGAGCAAGTGTCCAGCAGGCGACACGTTGTTAAGACCATGGTACCGAATGCTAGGTCTGACTCGGCAATCACCACCATCCTGGTATCGAGACCGCTATCGAGAGGAGTTGCAAGAACGCCGGGAAGCGAAGACACCCTTCGACAAGCTTAGTGAGACATCCGATGTCTTCTTTGTCATCATCCGATCTCGGTACGACGAAGCACCAGTCCGACATCAGCCTCCCTTTGCCGTCTCGCATCTCCTCATCTACGCCTACATGATGGCAAAGCTCACTTCTCGCTGGGCATTCTATCGGACAGCCGCTATTCTTTGCAAAGCCGCTCGTTATGACTTGATGTGCGAGGTGGTGAATCCCGGCAAAGACTACAAGCTGGAAGAAGTGGCTTTCCGTCATCACATCGATCCAGTCAAGTTCAAGAAGGTTTGCTACATGTTGCGGAGGGTATGGCCACTCCTTCCGTAGAGATGTGAGTCCAGGGATCTTCAGGCTCAGCAGCAGCAAGGCGAGCCAGCAAACGTTATAAGTTCCAGTCGTTGGTTTTTTACAGGTAATGAACCCGCACTCTCTTTGAAGCTCTCCACCGCTTGTCACACTCATTGAACAAGATAGCAGGAGTTCGGCTCGAGACCGCGTGACGGCAGGGCTGTCTGTCACCGCTGGCAGCGAGCAACCGAATTCACCGCCGATCAGGCGTGGAAGCCTCTCTCGGCCGACTCGCCCACCGCTGGTTTTCGGATACTTGAGCGATCCTGTTTGTCAAAATATTATCTGGTTGATGTGTCAAAGCGAATTTTTTCGACGGGCTTTAAACTGACGCCGGCTTGCTGGTAATGTTTAATTGATAGGTGTATAGAAACATATTTGAGCATCATCAACTGTATGTATTTGAATTACCCAAATTCTCAAATGGTCTCTGTGGCAAATTCGTTGGGGAACCCTCAGGTCGGTGTTACTGCAGCCAACGCCTTGGGAATTCTATGGGCCTTTGGGCTTGGTAACTCTGTTTCTTTGTCTGTGGTTTGGAGAGAACCCGACCTGAGCATCGAAGCCGATCATGTATCTCGGTGAAGTGCATCGCCATTAAGCACGCAGCAACAGTAAGGCGCTGCAATAACCCGTGATGGCTCTTAGGAGATTTGTTTGCTTATCGAGAGGCCAGGAATCTCATGTTAACCAGATATACGATGAACAGGACTGACACCCCAGATTTGCTTCCATCCAACCACACACATAAAACATCCGACATTGGACATTCTCCCTCTTCATTAAGATAGGTCTCCAGCCAACCTTCCCCTGACCTTCGAATTACCATGGCGTCTACCAAGAACGAGAAAGCATCAAGCAGCATGCCTGCCCTCAAGTCAGATTCCCAGCTGAACCGCCCTATGACCCCTGTCAATCGGATTGCTCCCAGGAGCAGAGCGGTGGTAGTCGGCTTGTACGGGATTCAGGGCTCCGGCAAGACGTTTCTGATGCACCAGCTGAAGCAAGAATTCCGACAAGAGCGCTTCGCGTTCTATGAAAGCTCCGAATTGATTGATTTTGCCTTCCCTGGCGGTCTCACTGCCTTTAAAAAGTCTGATGATGAGACGAAGGACCCTTGGCGCAAGCATGCCATCGACATTATTGGGAAGAGCTCCGCAGTCAGCGGACAGGTTGCAGTTGTCTCCGGCCATCTCGGTTTCTGGTCTGAAAGCAAGAAAGCCGCGGACATAGTATGCACAGATATGGACCTCAAGACGTACACGAACTTCATCTACCTGGACATACCTGCCGAGCTTGTGGCTGAGCGTAGTCGAGCTGACAAGACTAGAGGAGATCGCCCCGAGCTATCCGTTTCCGATCTAACCCAGTGGCAGCAGGCGGAGAAGAGCAAGCTGCGGGATCTCTGCCGCGAGCATGATATTCTTTTGTCCGTGGTGAAATCCGGACCGGCGCTGCTGGACAAAGTCTCAACGCTTCTGCGCGACTTTGGATGCCATACCAAGGAGTACAATCTCTCCCAGGCTAAAAACAGGCTGGACGCGTTGGTCTTTGCTACTCATGGCCAGGTGGAGACGATGTTGGTCTTGGATGCTGACAAGACTTTAGCCGCAAATGACACTGGCAACATGTTCTGGGAGTCGATGGGCAAAGGTTCGACTTTGAAGGATCTGTTCAGTAGCAAACTGGAGTACACTTACACTGCCTTCCGACAAGCAATGTTGCTGTATGAAGAGGCGGCCGAAAAGTTCGACGCCAGTTGTCAGAAGGTAGCGTTGGCGGTAAGGCTCTATTCCGATATGCTGTCTCTATTGCGTCTTGTGGCAGGCAAAGAACATGTTGGCGCAGTGGTCGTTACCTCTGGGCTCCGCCATGTCTGGGAGATGGTGCTGGAAAGAGAAGGTTTGGCCAAGGCTGTGAAGGTCATCGGTGGAGGACGCGTTTCAGATGGTTTTGTTGTTACTGCTGCAGTGAAAGGAGCGTTGGTCGCCCATTTGCGAGAGCACCATCACATGTATGTCTGGGCCTTTGGAGACGGTCCGCTGGATTTGGAGATGTTCAGGAAGGCGGATCGAGCCATCGTCATAGTCGGTGACGAGCAGACCAGGAGCAAGAAGATGGAAAAGCTATTGGAAAACGCCATCAATGACAATTGTCTTCAGGCACACCAAGCTCTACTGCCTGGCACGGTATCACCACGGCTGAATCTCACCAAGCTGCCCCTAATCAAGCTTACCGACCAGCAATTTCGCGATGACATTCTAGTTCGCCGTGGACGAAGTCGCGGCCCTCAGATCCTTCATGCGACAAACAAGAAAGCTGCCAAGCTGCTCATGACGCCGACGCGCGACGCAAGAGTTGCAGGTCCGGCTTTGAGGGAAGCCCATGCCGCCATTGGACGGTATCTGGCGACGGAGTACTTGACCGACATCATTGGCCTCGACGAGATATCGATTCCGCACGTCCAGGGCAAGCTTACAGAGGGGCATCAACTTCGCCATGAGAGACAAACGACAATCGTGGCGCTGATGCGCGGGGGAGAACCCATGGCTCTCGGTGTCAGTGACATATTCCCACTTGCCAGTTTCTTTCATGCCAAAGCTCCGGAAAATATCAAGCCCGACCTTCTCAAGGGACAGCAGACCATTGTGCTGGTCGATTCGGTGGTGAACAGTGGTGACACCGTTCATGACTTTGTGGAGCATATTCATGGCCTAAATGATGCGGTCCGCATTGTGGTTGTCGCTGGTGTCGTTCAGGCCGGCTCTATCCATGGGCCCAAGGCCAGGCTCCCTCAGACATATGCAGTACACAAGAATCTTAGCGTTGTGGCCCTTCGTCTCTCGGAGAACAGTTTCACGGGCAAGGGCCCTACTGACACTGGTCATAGGCTCTTCAATACTACGTTTCTAGACTGACTGGGCTTCTCGTGTACACCGTGAGAGTCTTCTAGATAAAGATCATCCGAATGTAATGAATTCAATGGACCCCAGGTTCTCATACCTGAAATGCTGAAACATACTTACCCTAGAGATTCAATCATTCCCTTTGGGCTCAATAACCCCAATCAAAGCTACTGTAGACTCAGCGAGAATCGCACTCTCAAAGCAACACCCATCAGCTCTGAGCGCACTCCCACCCTCAGTGTCCGATCCCATTTCTACGGTTCACTACCGGATAGCCTTAACGTCACTGACTATAATTGGCCAACCGTTCTCCTTCTTCACCTCATCCGGGACCCGCAACCGACTTGGTAATTGCGTCACCCACGCCGCACTACTTCGAAACACCAGAGCTACGGCTCCCTGCTCCCCGTTACTCTTTCCGTGTAGTATTGCCCCACCATCAACAATGCCCAGGGGTCATAGCAAGCTTTCTATTACCCCCACCAGATTGATTATTGTGGCTGCCGCTGGTGCTTCTGCAAGCCTTTTGCTCATTCTCAACCTCGAAACTCAATATGGGGGATTTCATACTCGCAAATCTCTCGACTTGGTCCCCCACTGAATCTCAAAGGTGGTCCTATTCCTGCTTGATTGCTAGAACCAAGCAATAGGAGGATGTCTTCGAAATTCCCTAACCTGGCTATCGAGATTATTGAGCTTATAGCTACCTTCCCAGAGCCCGTCGACTTACGCTCCCTACGCCTTGTCTGTCGAGAACTCAATAAGAAGACTCTACATTACTTTCGTCTCGCAAACTTTACTACTATACAAACAAGTCTCGGTCGCAGAAGTCTACAGCGGCTGCAGAACATCTCGAAATTTGAGCACCTTGCGGTGCATGTCCGATGTCTTCACTTCAAGCATACTGATGACGGTAGATTCGGTCGAGGAATAGATTGGCGTCGTCACCAATGGAATCTCTTGGCAGCCATTCGATGGCGTTAGTTTGCTTCGGGACGTCCTTGTTGAAAACTTGCTAAAGTGCAGGTCATTTCATATGAGCAGCTATGACGAATACCAATTGCGTCAAGAAGCAGACTCCTTGATACCAGACGACGTTGTCGGACTCGTCCTGTCTATCGTGGCTGAGGCTGATCTCGCGTTAAGATCCTTTACAGTTGAAAGATCACCCGGCATCATACGATAATTGAACCGCCTGCGTTTGAGAAGCATAACTACACTGCTTATCACAGACTGCCAAGATAAAGTTGAAACTAGGTATCTGAAGCGTTGAAGTTTCTGTCTACAAACTTAGAAGTAAATGCGCTATGATACTGCAGTACGTCGGAATAGTCTTCGCCCAATGATTATGACCCTAGAGCGATTTAAGGTTGTGGCAGCGGATGTACCCACCAATGGTGTCTTGCACGATGGAAGCGGGTACCTGATCGGGCTAGCGGTTTTCCTAAATGGGCGGGCTTGGCTAGATCGTAACTTGTACTTCGTGTTCGGGGGGTTAATTGTTAGCGTGACAGGGGTCGATTTGGCCTGAATCTCACCAAAATAAATAAGGTAAATTAACATTTAACCCCGTGGATAGGAAGTAACTTCCTTCTCGAACTTTATATCCAGATACGACGTTGCGGTTCTCCACGCCTCCTCTTGATGGGAAAACCCCTTGACTCCCGATAGCAATCAACATGGCCACCAACACCACCAATGGTACCTCGAGTGGGAACAGTACCTTCATTAATACGATCTTTAACGCCCCACCGCCCGATGCCAAGGCCCAAGCCGGGATCCAGTGGAAGGTACGTTGTCTCGGATCCCTTTCTGCCGCTTTGGTACTTCTTGAGATCGAAATCATGTATTCGGAGATCCCTGCTGGACAGACATGCCTTATAGCTCCACTCCAATAGCTTCACGCTTGTCCAACACTCGACATACTGACTTAGATTCTTATCGCCATTTTCACATTGCTTCTTGGTACCGGAACAATCTTTTACCGCTCAACGCTTACCTAAGATTGGAAATGTTGACTATGATCTTCGCTAGGCATTTGTACTTAATATCGCGGTCAGCTTAGCTCTGTTCGGATTCCAAGTTACAGCATTCTTCTTGCTTAAAAGCTCGGAGCTGGGACGAAGAATCTATCAACCCAAAACATACCTTGTACAAGACAGACTGCGGGTGGAAGCGGTACCTGCGAACGCAATCAACTGGATCCGCAGAATCTTTAGCATTCGAGATGATGAACTCATGGTGAAGTGCGGATTGGATGGGTATGTATCTCCGGTGTCCTGATTCCTGCTTTCTGCTCTTTACCATGCACGAGACTTTGGACTGCAGTTCGACGCTTACCCGACGTCGGGAAGAAATGCTGACTCGGAATTTGTTGACAGGTACTTCTTCATTCGATTTCTTCGGGCGATAATCCTAATCTTCGTGCCGTTAATGGCCATTCTTGTGACGATACTACTCCCCATTGACTACTTGGGCGGAAAGGGCAACCAAGTCCGTAGTACTACTGATGGTAGTCTTATACGATGGAATGTTACCGGCCTCGATACTTTGTCATGGCAGAACGTTGATCCCGCCAGGACAAACCGATACTGGGCACACCTAGTCTGCGCGATCATGGTTATCTCTTGGGCGCTTTATAGAATGTACCGCGAGAAGGTTAACTTTATCGATGTGAGACAGCGATTTCTTACCTCGCCAGAGCATAGGCTCAAAGCCTCAGCGAGGACGGTCCTTATCACTAACATACCGAGCGAGTATCGAAGCAAAGAGGCATTGGAAGCACTCTACGATGTCTTCGTAGATAACGACGATCGGAGCAAGCTGACTGTCTGGGTTAATCGAGGTACGTGAGCTATGCGCCACGCCTTGGGCGCGATCTGCTCAAGTCTCACTGTTCAACGTTCACCCAGCTTCGATATGCTGATTCCGGATTAGATTACAAGTCACTGAGAGCCTTGGTAGCTCGGCGTCGAAGTCTACGTCACGCTTTGGAGAAAGAAGAGTTGAGGATTTTGCGACTAGTCAACAAGGATTATTGGAAAAGCGGAGAGGCCACGGCTTCACAAAAACCTGCGGAGAAGACTGTTCGAGACTCGCTTCATGACGGCGACAAGGATTCAGACTTTGCGCAGGAGGAGCGGAAAATCTTTAGTGCCTTTGAAGTGGACTGCCATGAGGACACGCAGCTATGGGTATGTCTCTTGTAGTTCTTGATTTCCTCCCTTTCAATGTCCTCAGGATCACGGAACATACCTTAAGCTTTGCACGAGAGTTTGTCTTACAGCTTAACGCTCGCCCGACGTGGGAAATGCTAACACCAAATTCGTCGACAGCACAAGTATCTAAAGCCTTCGACTGCCTCGCAGATCTCTCTTGTCCAGGGAAAAGGTGGCGATTGGAAGCCTGCTTCTAATTTCAAGTTTTGGGTCTCTGGCGAGAAGAGGAAGGTACCGAAGATTGCCTGGCTGCGAGCAGGAATAGCTCGCTTGACCATTCAGATCGATGAACTCCTTCCAAGGCTGGATGATGAGGAGCTTTTCAAAAAACAGAATTCAGCTTTCATACAATTCGACAGACAGATGGCCGCACATATGGCTTGCAGTCTAGTCAGTCACAACAAGGCCGGTCGAATGTCTCCTCGTTTTCTTGAAGTCGCCCCACATGAGATCATTTGGCCTAACATGGGCGTCACGTCTCTTGGGCGTTTCATCAGGGTATGTCATATCGGTTTCTTGCTCGAGAAGCATGTCTTGTAGCTCAACACTTAGCCGACTCTTGAAAAAAAATGCTAACTCCGAGATCATCTACAGACTTGCATTGCCCTCGTCTTGTTCGCAGCCATGCTGTTAATCTGGGGTATGTATCTTCGAAGTTCTGATGCCCTTCTTCATGATATTCCTGATACCTTAGGTTCACCGTGAATGAGACTTTGTCTAAGAATTCAACGCTTGACCGAACTACGAAATACTGACTTTTAATTACAGGTATATTAGTAACAATCCTTGGGTTCCTGTCTCAGCTTGCTAGTCTCAGCTATTCCGTTGCCTGGCTTCATTGGCTACATACTTGGCCAGAGTGGATCATATCATTAATATCAGGTAAGCCGCTTGGTCAATGGAGCACAAATCTGCACCAGGCTCTGCGGTCCAAGTCGGCTCCTTTTCACTCAGCTAAACCTTACTAGGTCCTCTCGTATCTATCTTGCTTGCTCTGTTGATTCAGCTCCTCGTACCCGCATTGTCAAGAAAGTTGGCAGTACTAGTGGGCAAGTATTTCCCAACCCTTTCGTGCCGCTCTCGAGGGGTCATGTCTATCAGTTGAACACTTACCCGACATTGGACGTACTGACGCCAAGATTGTGAACAGGCGCACCTACGCGTAGCAAGCGTGAAGTCATCACGCAACACTTCTATTTCACCTTTCTCTTCATCGAGCTTGTACTGCTCACGGCCGTTGCTTCGAGCATCATCAATATCATACCCAAGATCCTCAACAATCCCATTAGCATTCCCACCATCCTAGCCACCAATATTCCCACATCAGCGAACTACTTTTTCAATTACCTCATTATTCAGTCCCTAGGCTTCAGTGGGAGTGTTCTCTTCCAGTACCTGCGCATCCTGTACATAACAACAATTTGGCCGGTACGTATTCTCGCTCAGCATTGCCCGACATTGGAACTACTAAATCCGATATCATCGATAGTGGTTCACGCAAACGCCACGAGAAGAAGCGTGGCTGCAAACAACCATCCCGCATCAAGTAGGTCCAATAAGACGCTTTCCTTCCACAAAGCTGACCTTGACAGATGTGGGGTAACGTTTATTCGCTATTCACGAACTTTGCAGTTATCGGTATGTCATGTCAACAACATTCTTTCAATCACTTTACAGACCGAGCTTCATGAGCCGCCAATATTGATGTCATTATCTCATTATGTAAAGCTGACGTAATAACCAGGGATGATATTCAGCGTTGTATCTCCGTTAATGCTAATCTTCGTATCAGTCACGTTCTCTCTGTTCTGGGTGGCTTACAGACACAATTACTACTACGTTCAGAGAAACAAGGTCGATACGCATGGGTTGCTATTCAACAATGCCATCTCGCAGCTTTTCGCGGGCATCTACGTTATGGAAATCGCACTCATCGGCTTGTTCTTCTTGGTCCGAGACTATGAGGACAAAGTGGCGTGTAAAGCTCAGGCCATCATCATGATCGTCGTTTTGATCCTGACCGTTATATTTCACTTTGTAATGGAGCAGCACCTGCGGCCTCTTTACGAATTTCTACCGGTCACTTTAGTACGTGTATTAGGAGTCCTAGCTCGCTGAGTTACGAATAAAGTCCCAGAGCTCAAAACTTGCGCGAGATTGGAAATGCTAATTCCGATCCATTGACAGGAAGATTCAGCCGTCGACGCCGAACGAAGGCTTTTTCTCACACGTGACAGCGAATCTTGGCATGGAGAAGACAGCGGTGCCGGCGGCGACATCCCGAGTTCGGAAAGGACTCCAACAGGAACGCTAGACGGTGGCCTCGCAAGTCATCCACAGCCGAAAAGCATGTCTGCAACCGCAGATGGTGCAAGGGGAGGTATGTGACTTTGAGCCCCTTTAGCCGCCTCCATGGTCTGTCGAGCCGTACAACACGTCTACCAGCTCAATGTTTACTAAAAATTGGAAATGCTGACTCCATGATCATCAATAGCCTTATCGCAATTGAAGAAGGAGACCGCAGCAAAAGTCGCCCATCTCCAGGCCCACCTCCCAGAGCAAATCGAGAGGTCGAGACGGCGTGAGGTTGCTGACCAGCTAGCGGCAGCTATTGCCAGCTATCCGGACGAATTGACGGATCTCAGCCCGGAGGAGCGCAATGCACGGCTTGAAGCTGCTTTTCAGGATCCCGTCACCAGAGAGCCGGCGCCCGTGATATGGATACCGCAAGATCCGGCTGGTATTTCAGAAGACGCGCTCAAGCAGGCGAAGAAATATGGTCGCTACCTGCAGTACAGGTACGTCTGCACGCTCACCGGAATGTGGAATCGCTGATCCGAGTTTTTAACAGCAACGCGGGAGCATACTTGACCCCGAAGAACAAGTGTGAGATCACACAGCCTGCGCCGGACACAAAACCGGATTGGCTTCTCGATTGGATGCTGTGAATTTCTATTGTAGGCAAATTCGGGTAGGGGTTGTGCTGGGGACACAATTTGTTATTATTAGTATAGAACCATAACCCCCAGTAGATATTCTTTCTGGCTGCTATCGTTCGAGGTTTCACGTTGCGGTGCGCTGATTCGACTCCTATCTGTAACGCCCCATTCAACCTACGACCACTTTGCCCAAACCAATCCCCTAAGATCAATACATACATTTCAGTAACGCCCCATTCAATCTACGACCACTTTGCCCAACCCAATCCCCCAAGATCAATCCATACATCTCAACTCACGCCTTCGCGAGCCCCAAAGAAAGAGGTAAGTGAGCGAAGGGCCAATGTCCACGCCGCGCATATCCTGGCCCAAGTCCATTGGATGTCCCAATTCCCCATAGAAGAAACCTGATGTTGAAGTCAATCTACCACCCACGTCTTGCTGACATCGCTCTGGAGCGATGCCGAAAAATGAACTTCGGAAACTGTCCGGAATGGTAGTTGGTAGAGCGTTGTTGGACACGGCGAAATGGCGTGGGAGATAGGGGTCTGGTACGCGGGCTACGGGTGCTTGGTGTTTGTGTCATCAGGATATTATTAGAGGTAGACGGTCGTTCAGATACTGGGGTAGGAAATGGAAAGAGCAGGAACTGAGACAAGGGGATGAGGATGGGAAGGGATGGGAAGGGGGTTCTGTATTCCATCGAGCGCACTGTGGTTAGTTGGGTGTGGTGGTAGGTGGACGTGAAACCACGAGCAGAGCAGCAGATCAGGATGTCAGAAGTGCATTGATCCAAAACCGAGGGAATGAGGAGCTACGGATCTTGATCGTGTAGAAAGCACTGATGTTAGCTATCTAGTCGCGAAGAGACAGATGTGAACGAATTGTAAACGAAGGACCAATAATCATCGTTGAAATCTTGCATGCAAGGATCTAGGACACACCCATCTCTACTCATCCCACCTCCATTCCACTCTTCCATCCTGTCGTCTATCCTCCCTCCTCTCTCTCTTCTCTCCATACATCCCAGTGTCCAAGGTACTCAGCAATCACCCCACCCCACCCCAATCCCACCATGACGCCCCCCTCGATCCTCGCAAGCCTCGCCTCCAGCGCGTTATGCAACGCCTGCCAGAGGTTCAAACCCAAATGACTATGCCCTCATCCTCCCCGCTCCGCAACAACGAGAGTGAGACGCTGTTCCCGCGTCTTTCAGCTTCGCCACTTGAGTAAGTCAATTCCCTTATCATCGCGCTCTTTCGTGAAGGAGCTTTCTCGTCAAGTCGTGACCTCAACTCTCCACCGATTATCGTTATAATGCATATAGATCATAATGCACAAGCGCTCTCATTGGATATCACCGGAAATAAACAGCGATTGTCGCCGAAATCCAAAGTGAGCATGAGATCTCTCTGGCTACGGTGGCCTTTTTGTGATATCGCGGATAACTCAATGGGTTGTGTTCGGAGACAGGTAAAGGTGTATGTTTCTTTTTGACCGTGCGATTTTATGCTGCTCCTGTATCATCCATTCCAGATGGGACAGTCGAGATCAACTCGCTTGGGCGTTGAAGCTGTAGGGAATCCACTTGTCTCCTTCGTTGGCATGAACAGATCGAGTCATGGCTACGGCGGAGGAGGGATATCTTGTGCTCCGTGCGCCAGCAGTGTGTCGATGACGGCTTGGTATCGCGCTCTTTTGTCGATGTCACTCTTGACCCAGTGAGGATTCGACATTTCGGTAGCAAGGTTCAATACAGATCCCTCCCCTGACACACAGTTGACATCGGCACCGTTCTCTAACAGAAGTTCAACGGCATCTGCGTTGCCGTACACTGCCGCTGTATGCAGAGCGCTACTGTTGTCCCCGACTACTTTGTTGACGTCAGCTCCATGCTGTAAAAGAAGCCCTATAAAGAACAGACTGCTACTGGTGGTGAACTCGGCTGCAATTATCAGAGGCGTTTCCCCAGAATGGTTATGAGAATTGACATCAGTACCGATTCGCAGCATCATGCTGACTAGATCCTTATAACCTCTCCGGACTGCAACGCGCAGCAAGGATGATTGCACAAACGCTCTTTGTTGAGGATCTTGGGATATGTTCATCGACAAGACGTGCCTTGCCCTTTCCTGAGCCACGCAACTTGTCCATGACAGATATTTGCTGACAAAATAATCCTGCTGGGCCAAGTCCAAATAGCCACCGAGGTTCTGCAGCTTATTGATGATGCTCACATTACCTCCATCTATCGCCGAAGCAAGAGAGTTACCCATATAACCAGGTTCATCATTCACCCGAGCCCCTGCACTAAGGAGAAGGTCAACCATTTCCTCATCACCATTGATACAGGCCTCTTGCAGTGACGTTGTTATGTTATGATTGTGAAATCCATTGACATCCGCGCCTTCCGCTAGTAATAACTTTACCAAATTCACATGGTTCCCTCTTACAGCATACTTCAATGGAGTATAGTTGCCTTGCCATGCTCGTTTGGCAGATGTTTCTAGCTCAATGCTCGCGCCAGCCTGCAACAGCAGTTGAACAGCGTCCGCGTCACCGTTAATACAGGCGACAGCTAGCGCGGTACCTCTAGGCCCTGGGGAGTGAACGTCTTCTCCTAAGTCGAGTAAGGTCGACACAACACTTGTCAACCCTTGCAGGCTTGCATAGTAAAGGGTTTTATGGTATCCATTACCAGTAACGCTCCCTTATCGCGAAAATCGCCAAGTTCCCACCAATCTTTCTGCAACTTCAACGCGTTCCGAAGGATCCTCTGATCTTTTGTAAGAGCGAGCGCATTTCTGTGATTCGACGATGACTTCTCCGGAGCCGCGGCGCGGAAATGACGACCCCAGCACCTAGCCGCGTAAGGGGCAAATAGGGCTTTCTCCAGCAGTTCACATTGAGATCCAGGGAGACCTCGACCAAGATCGTCTTTGTCAAATTGAAGAAGATAGCGTATGCAAAACCCAGCCATAGCGTCATGCGCGAGTCTCTCATTTATTGAATACATGGACGCTAGCGCACTTTCAACTCGATTCGATATCAAGTACTCTTTTACTGAGTAATGTGCGAGCCTTATCTCTTTGAACGAAAACTCCTTCTCTTCGGTATGATGACCTAATATGCGTCTGGTAGATGGTATTACGGACACCAAGCTTGAGCATATAGTCAATACATCTTGAGGGTCGTAAAGTTTGTTATCGAGATCAAAAATGGGACCTTCGGATGGATTAATGGCTACGATCTCCGCGACCTCTTTTACATCAAGCGGATAGAAGGCTGATATCAAACACTGCAGTATTCTGCGAGCGTCTTCGCTGTGCTCCTCTGGAATGTTGGCCAGGATTCGCGCATACGTCTCATCGAGAGTCTTGGGTAAGGATTTCAGCGCAACTCGTATCTGTCTTGGTTTCAGGCAACCCTGAAGCGCATCTAGCTGGCATACCACCCAACGGAACCTTAAGATATACTCAGTATTGACGATCATAAGGTTTGGTATCGTGAAAACTTACATGCCGTCGGCCCCTTCCAAGAGCGTCATTTCGATGTCTGAGCGAATGTCTACCGGCCACTTCAATAGCTTCGATCCATCAGAGTGTACCTTGTGGCGAATGAAGTCACGTATATCAGACTCTATGGCGCTCTTCTCTAATGATATTCGGCCTGAGAGGAGAGGATTGAGCGCATCTTCGATGTCCTTCTCGCGCCTGCTGGTTACCAGAAGATGAAGACCGTTTATGTTCCACTGTTTTATCTCTTCCAGCAGTTGTAGCAGGTTCTGACGTTCATTGCACTCGTCCGCTGCGTCAATGACGATATCCACGGACCTTGACGCTTGGAGCAGCTTACGCAATACTGTCACCAAGCTTTGTGTGGTAGGTTTGGTCTGGCCATTAGAGCAAGACTCATATACACCTCTCAGAGACTCGTAAGCACCAGACCCCCGCGACGCAATCTGCCTGATCAGTGACCGTAAGAAGCCGTCGACTGTTTGTTGCTCTTGGCGTTGGAAGTCAAAGTAAAAGTAGGCAATGAGAGCATCTCCATGTGACGAATCCATAAGGTGGGTGATGATTGTGAAACTCAGCACCGACTTGCCGCAACCGGGCTTACCGTGAATCCACAAAAAGGAGTTGTTGGCGGACTGCCATGTTATGAATGTGGGGTCTTGAAGGAGCCAGCTACCAGTCCCCTGTTGTCTTTTTACACCTGCAGCGTTGTAGTTGCCGGACGGGTCTGGGGCGTCTAGCCACTGTATCACGTTTCTGTCGAGATCGTTGAGTGTCGTTGTCTCCAGCGTTTTCTGAATGCTGTCAAGATTGCCCTGCATTTGCAGTCCCAGGCTCCTGAATGGGCGTTAGTATGTCGAGGAACAGACAAATTAATCGGAAATAATATCTAGAAGTGGACCAATTTTTTCTTCCAATCATAGGTTTATGAAATTAGAAACTAAGGTAGCGAGGTGGACTCACACGTTGTCGGTCGCAATGGCAAATTTTAGAAGAGACTGCAACTTTTGCAACCGACCTATCGTTTGGTAGATCTCCTCTTTCTGAAATGGCCATTTCAGAGCCTTTTTCATTTTTGATTTTTGGGTTGTCACACGGTCCATGAATTGCTGCATCTCAGCGAAACACAGACGTAGAGCCGCATCTGGTTCGAGCAACTTCGTTACGCTCGGCAGATAAGTACCTTTGTGGGAAGTTTCATGCAAAGCTTCATCTTTGCCATTCCTTTCCGCTCTAGTAGCAGTGTCGCGGAGGGATTTTAAGATATCATTGAAAGTCTTGAGCTCGTCAAGAAGGCGCTCGATTTCCTTCGGAGCATCCTTGACACCCGTGTAATACTCTTTAGCAGCTGTGTACACCGTGTTGCTTAATTGAAGGATCGCGACCACACTTGCGGTGATGCTAAGGGGATCCATCGAAATAACAGATGTACAGTCCTACGAAGTCCTGAAGATTACGATATCGTTAGAAGAGACTCCCATGCTACAGACGACATTGCACGAGCAGCCTTGCCAACCTGATCTATCTTTAGAATACGCGCTTAGCGTTCTTTGCGAGTCTCTTATCGGATTTCACGCGCGGCAGGTGGACGTCGGAGAAGTCCCTACGCGTCACAGAACGGAGGATATCCAACTACGAGTAACAGCTTCAGCCTCAATTGAAATTAAGCTCGCAGCTTAGGAGTCCGACTGCTTTGTCGATCATGGGTCCGTCACTGCCCGATGAGCTCTCACTATCCTTGACTCAATCTATTCTATGCAGAGAGATCCAGCTCCAACAATTGACCGGCCTGCTGAATGTGAGCTCCTCTAGCCCCCAAGATTAGCCAGCTCTGACCCGAGAAAGCCAGAATACCCAAGTCCAGCCACACTGTGCATCCATGGCGCCGAAGCTACAGGAAAGACCCTAGCTATCAAAGCCATCCTCGAGGCTCTCAAATTATCGTCTGCCATTGTACGCTCCCAAGAATGCATCACCACGCGGCATCTCCTCGAGCGGACCATTGCCGCGGTCAGAATTGCATTAGAGTGCAATGGCGAAAGCTGCGAAAACCAGACTATGGATGGCAGGTGTGACAGCATCAGCGCCTTCGTGGTCAATCTGCAGCGACTGCTGGAGGGGGCTGCCACATTCGTATTGGTCTTTGACGGTATTGACCGTCAGAGAGAAGCGGCGCCGACTCTACTGCCCGCTCTTGCACGGTTGGGGGAAATGGTGAGCCGACCGCCAACATCATCTGTTCGCCCGACTGATTTCCTTAGATCCCAAACCTCACCGTCGTCCTCATCGTCACCGTCCCTCAACCTCGTTCGCTCCACCATGCCGGCATCCCCCATATCCATTTCCCACCCTACACCCGCGCGCAAGTCCTCTCCATAGTGTCTGCATCCCCATTACCTCTCCACGCCAAATCCACAAGAGCCACTCCTGCATCCTCCGACATTGGCGTCTCAGAACAAGATGATGATACAACACGGCTTTGGTCCCGTTTCTGCGGCGCCGTATGGGACTCTCTAGGCCAAGGCGGCGCCCGCGACATAGTCAGCTTCCGCACCGTCTGCACAAGACTCTGGCGCCCGTTCATTCAGCCAATCCTTGACGGTCACTACGGACCGCGAGACTTCTCCAAGCTGATGGTCAGGAATCGAAGTCTTTTCCAAAGCGAAGCCGCTTTGACCGAGAGCATCATCCCCGTCTTTACCAATTCAGAAACCGGCAAATCCAAGGCCCCCAAAGGTATGTCCACTTTTCTCCATCGTCATGCCCCTTTTACACCAAAAGCCAACGCTAAAGCTCGCTCCCCAGCCCCCCTCACCCTCCCCCAAACAGCCACCCACCTCCTCCTCGCCGCCTACCTCGCCTCCCACAACCCTCCCCGCCTCGACCTCACCACCTTCACCAAATCCTCCCTCCGCCGCAAAAAGCGGCGCAACCCCGCCCACACGCCCAACCACCGCACTACCAAACACCGTAAAATCAACCGCAAGCTGCTCGGCCCACAAGCCTTTCCTCTCGAACGCTGGCTGGCGATCTTCCATGCTATCGTGCCAGACACTTATTCCAGGACCGTAGTCAGGGGTGGAGCGGCGGATGCGATGGCGCAAGTGGCGACGTTGCAGAGATTGGGGCTGGTGGTGAGGAGTGGAGTTGGGGATGGGGAGCTGGGGGGTGGGAAGTGGAGGGTGGGGGTGGGGTGGGAGGTTGTGAGGGGGTTGGCGAGGAGTGTGGGGTTTGAGATGGAGGATTATCTGGCTGAGTAGGGGTATTGGATTTGAAGTAGTGGTATACCCCTTTCGCGACTCTGACACATCACTTCTTTGTCTTGCGTCAACTGTCTCAGCAGTGCTGAGACATCGGTTTCGAGACGGCAATGACGATACAATGTGGAATGAATATCTCAAGGAGAGTGTAATCTTCCCAATGGAATTTAGCCCCCTAAATGTACATCCATATTGCCAATTCGCACGCGCACCACCTTCGCTACTACTGTTTTGATTGACGGACGTGTTGGTAGCAATGGACTGATGTTCGATCATAGACATCGTGAGGGCAACGTTAGGTTCACATACAGTGCTTCCCTCGCAGCATCATTCAATTTACACAGCTTTAAGCCTTGGCCGATTCTCTACTTCACCCCCTTCCTCCTCTTCACCCCCTCCACCCACGGACCCACCTCCCCCTTCGGCACAACCATCACCCTCACAACCCCATCAACCACCTCCCCTTTCCCCTTCCCACTCCCAAGACACGCCCCCAACCCCACCTTCCTCCCCACCTTCACCATCCCCCCCATACTCGTCTCCATAAAACACTCCACCCCGCCCGTCGTGTACTCCCCCTTCCCATCCCACGGCAGCGGGAAGATATACCCCAGATGCTGCTGCAACGTGTCCGTCTCCGCAAACGCCTTGATGAAATCGCTCTGCGCCGCTAGCGGATACAGAAGCAGCACGGGGTACACAACATGGCTTGTCGGCGACAGCGGGTCAGGCTCCAAGTGGATCGTCGCGTCTTCGAGGTCTGGTGGCTGGGCCGTCTTGCGGATGCTGATACCCCGCGCTTTCAGCGCCGTCGCGAGTACGAGTTTCTCCTTTTTGAGAAGGTTTTCGGCTTCGGTTTTGCGGGCTAGGGCTGTGGCGGCGGTGGCTTCTGCGGCGGAGAGGCGGATTTGGACGGAGAGGAGGGAGGGGTTGGTGGGGGAGAGGGCGAGGCCGTGGGAGAGGGCGTCGTGGGCGGAGGGGAGGTGGGAGAGGGAGAGGAGAGCGAGGGTGGAGCGGTAGTAGGCTTTGATGTTGTACGGGTTGAGGCGGAGGGTGGATGCGCAGTCGGTGGTGCAGGAGCGGTAGTTTTCTGGACAGTTGGATTCAGTCAAGGAGGTTTCGAGATGGTTAGTGGTTAGGGAGGACGGACGAATTTCGAGGTTGCAGAGGGCGCGGTTGATGTAGCACGCCTCTTCGATTTCTTTCTCTTTCCGGCCTTCTGCTTCCGGATCTACCTCCGCGATCTCTTTGCTGTCATCGTTCGTAGCTGTTGGGTTCTGCTGTGGTTGCTTCAGGGCGGCCAGGCCCTTCGTGTAGAACTCCTTCCCATCTTTCCACCGCTTCTCCCGCGCCATCTCGTTCCCACGCTCTCGAAAACCTTGCGCGATATCGGCTCGAGTGCCTTCGTACTGCAGAGCACGCATGGCTTCGAGCTCGACGTTCTCGGTGTCTAGTCTGTAGTTTCAGATGAACCCTTTCCTCTTGGTGGTAGATGATGGGGAAGCGGGGGAGGAGTACCATCATTAGTGTCCTCGAGAGAGGTCATGAATAGCGGTGTTCGATTCATCATCTGCATGATCTCATCGGTGGTACGGGAGCGGACGGAGTCCATTTGTGGGGGCATAGTGGGGAGAGAAACGGAGTCATTGTTGAGTGCTTTAAGCGGTACTGGAAAGGGCGTGGATGCTGATGCCGCGGTCGCGAAAGGGGGATGTGAAAGTGGTTGTGAGGATGCATCTGAAGGGGAGAGGGTCAAGGAGGAGGATAGTTTGTCGGAAAGTTCTTCGATGCGTGCCATGGTGATTGATTACGGAGGGTTGAAGAAGGTGGAGTGCCTCGGCCTAATGTGGTAGGCCTTTCGGAATTCGGAAATAAGCTATCTACGGTATGTTAAATCAGGCAAGTTCAACGTCTACCATGATCATTGCACAATTTTTCATTGTCTTCAATCCCCGAGGAATCATGAAGGACTCCAGTTTGTGTACAGATTTCTTCATGTTCTGCTTCTTCTGTATAGATGTATCTCCTGATCTCTCTCTGATATCTGTAGACCATCAGTCCAAGCACTGCCACTTTCGATAAGGAGTGGGAGTGCGTGGACAGATTACCAATAATCTGTAAGGATCTAATTAAATAAACGTGCACGACCTCCCTGATATCATGTCCCATTCTGATCACTCTTTCTTCTTCGCACCATGGGTATATTCTCCCAGGTCAAAGTCACCCCTTTGCCCTCGGGCATCGACCTCCAAGGGAAAACCGTCATTATCACCGGTGCCAGCGCGGGCATGGGCCTAGAATCTACTCGTCAACTTCTCGCATGTAATGCATCTACTGTGGTCCTTGCCGTACGCAATACTTCTAAAGGCGAAGGTTGCAAAACGTCCCTATTGTCTGACCCAGCCGTAAAGGAGTACAACAAAAACCCCACGGTCAAGGTCATGAAGCTTGACATGGACGACTTTGAATCTATTCAACGTTTTGCCAAAGCCGTCAAAGCAGAGCTGCCTGTTGTCGACCACCTGCTCTTGAATGCCGGCATCGGAATTCTGAAGCATGAAACAAGTCCCAGCGGCCACGAACACGTTATGCAAGTAAACTACCTTTCCAATGTCCTCCTCATTCTCGAACTCCTCCCGCAACTTGAAGCTAGCGCCGCCACAACTGGCGCGCCTTCCCGCATCACCTGGGTCGGTAGTCGAAGGCATTCCCAATCCACGTTAGCAAACAAAGCCCCCGTACAGCCTGGCGAGACAGTCATTGGCCACATGGATGATCCGAAGAATTTCTTCCCATTCCAGAATTACAACGATACGAAACTGCTGTGCGCAATGTTCTTGTACGAGCTCGCGCCACGCTTGGAGAAGAACAAAATCGTCTTCAACATGGTGTGTCCTGGCATGGTGGACACGGCTATGAGCGATGTCCTGCCCATCTACCTCCGCATCCCTGTCAACATTATGAAGACGATTCGCGCCAGGCCGGTCGAGCACGGGGCGTGGCTGATCTTAAACGCGATGCTCGTTGCAGGGCCAGAGAGCCATGGGGAGTTTATGTTCGACAAGACTATCCAGCCGTAATGAATCCCTTTTCTTGCCCCTTTCTTGGGTGTGAGATCGTGTCAGCTGACGTGGACAGGCGTGATGGGTTTATTACATCCGTGGCAGGACAGGAAGTCCAGAAGAAGTTGTACAATGAAACAATGGCCGAGATGGGCAATTACGTTGCTGTGCCGTCGTACCTGGCTGCTAAAGCATAGGGTGTCTCGTAACCTTGCTGCGGGGATCTTCAAGCGTGGAGGCTTTTCTTTGGCTGTATCCATTCAGCTTAGACTTTCTCTTACTGCTTTTCCTTCAGTCCGGTTTACAGCTGAAGCGATGCTGAACCAGCTTTCAACACTCTCTACATGCAACCACCCCACCCCCTCCCTACTCTCCAAAACCAACTCCACCTGCGCAACCCCCACCCGCACCCCTTTCCTTCCCTTCCCACCACCAACACCCGCAACTAAAGACCAATTCCAGTGTTCATGTCGTTATAAGCTCACCCAGCTAGCGAATCCTGCATGCAAGTTTCTCTTATTTACTATTCAGAAAGAGTACATCAATAAATAGACAGATCGAAGTCCTGAGATAGCGCATGAGAGTGATAGGCATGAGTGAGTCAGTAAAGCGCATGACAGGAATCTTTCTAGCGAGCTGATCGATGTGGTAGTGGCACGAATAGGGTGACTGCGAAGGGTATAGTTATATTCGGGGGGGGGGGGCCTCCGATTAGTGGATTTTGTAAGTTTCATATGTAATCCTGGCATATGCATGCCGTTTGGCAATCGCCGCTTGAGGCCTTTGTAGGAGAAGAATGTTTGAATAGAAGGGCAAAGAAAGATGAAGATTTATGAAATCATGCCAATGAGATGAAAGTAGATATGTTCAAGGCCCAAAAGGCTCCTATCTCGCCTCACCTGGTTTAGCAGCCCAGGGGCGTTGACATCGCGAATATCGATTCTTTACGACAGAAGTCGACCCAATTTTTCCAGCCCCACAAGTCCTTGAAAGGGTAAGTATCAATATCTTAAATTAGGCAGACCCCTCAGATATGTGAACCATTCATGAGATTCTTATGTTTGAGTGGTGTATGCAAAACACCAAATCTCGATGAGTATGTGGATGATTGCGGTCTTGGAGGCTCTCATTATGTCAACCTATTGGAGCATGAATTGCCTATCTCCCGTCCAGCACAGACCAACAGCTCTTGTCCGCTGTAATGCAATGACGGTTTGACGTGTTTACGATGGTCGGCAAGCTCGATCCCATCCGCTTTTTTAATTACCTGAGACCTGACTTCAGAATACTTATGTCCAAGAAATACCCTGCTGGAGATCAGTTTTCTATTTATTGTAGCTGAAAGTTGCCTCCATGACGGGTTGATGTACACCTAGATAATTACCTGATGGGGGAAACGCCGATGGAACTTCAAAGGAGAGGTCCCACTGTTTCCCGCCTCTGTATATCAATTCTGGGCCATTTGCGAGCCAACATTATGAGCAGATTCTTGTACAATAACGCTTTGACGTGTACACGATGGTTGGGCTACCCAGTCAAGCCAGTCAGACGCCCTCTTCCAGGACGCTGAGGCGCGCTTTCTAAGGAAATCCAAGAAAATGCGTTGCCATGAACCAACGCTTGAGTCCTTCCATTTGACGTCTCCTAGGTGCACGGTTCTGGTGGGTAAAGTAGGAAGGATGATCGATTCTAGAAGCTGCAGGAGGACCTAAATAGTCCTCCGTGTGGTCAGTTCTGGTCTATTAGTCTGATTAGGTTCGATTCCTAATGGCGCTGGTTCAATGGTGGAGTGGCTTTTAGTCTAGTTTCTTGGCAGCGCCATTAGCCGCAGGTTGTTAAAAGTTCTGTATCGTCTCGGTAGACAGGTTGTTGGTTCGAATCTCGTACCCGTCGTGGTAAAATGCTCACCTGTTTGCGTCTAAGAGCAGACGCCTGTTGGTAGTGGTCGTGTGGTCAGTTCTGGTCTATTAGTCTGATTAGGTTCGATTCCTAATGGCGCTGGTTCAATGGTGGAGTGGCTTTTAGTCTAGTTTCTCTCCGAGCCCCTAAGAAAACTAGTCCTAAAACTATCTAGTTTGCAACCTCCTAGTCACATCATCCGAAGTAATTTTTAGTGCAATAACGGTTTAACGTGTTTGCGATAACCAGCGCACCTAGTCTTATATCATCAATAATTGAATCTGAGGTATGACAGGACATCAGAGAAGATGAAGTCGCTATACTTCAATGATGAAATAATCGATGTCCCCCCAAGAATAGGTTATGTATAACAAACTATAGCCAATGACTACTAACCTTGGCAACATCTTAACGAGAAGGCGTAAACACGTATGGGCTACTACTGGGCTGTGCACTCATGAGGACAAAGATTGGTTCCGTGATCCAAAGGCTATAGATAAAGTCCTCCCGTTAGGATATTACGTGCATAACAGAACCATCTTCTCGCTTCCAGAACCTTCGTAGTGTTACGATCCGCAAATCACACATTCCGCTCTTTAAGTTTGATTTCTCTTGTCATCACCTCACGACGCTTCCACAGACTCTCTCAAACTTCTGCTACCACAACTCAAACTACACGGATATCTCTGTATCACTGATAACTTACTTTGCACGCTGAAAATCTCTGCCAGTAAGTCTCGCCTGCAGCTCACACCTGCGCTCTGACCAGTACTAACTCCTACACAGTGGCGCCAGCAATAGGCATCGACCTGGGAACTACCTACTCGTGTGTTGGTAAGTGGCTCGACTTCTCAGTCTCCGTAGCATGTGCTAATTTATTTGTCAGGCATCTATCGGTAGGTCTCGCTCCACCCCTCCTGGCCGAAGCCACTCCGTACTCCTCCCTTACCCCTTCATACCACATTGTACACTCTGGGGCTTGCCACGACTAACCTCTAAATTCAGTGACGACCGTATTGAGGTGATCGCCGTAAGAGAGCCCCCATCACAAGCTTGGAGATCGCTGTACTGACGCGAAAACTCGTCTAGAATGACCAAGGCAACCGTACCACCCCCTCCTTTGTGGCCTTCACCGATACCGAGCGCCTTATTGGCGACTCGGCGAAGAATCAGGTTGCCATGAACCCTACGAACACCGTCTTCGATGCGAAGCGCCTCATCGGCCGCAAATTCGCGGATGCCGAGGTGCAGGCCGATATGAAGCACTTCCCCTTCAAGGTCGTTGAGAAGGCCGGAAAGCCTGTCGTCACTGTCGAGTTCAAGGGCGAGAGTAAGACTTTTACACCAGAAGAAATCTCTGCGATGATCTTGGTCAAGATGCGAGAGACTGCCGAGTCGTATCTTGGCGGTACTGTCAACAACGCAGTGGTTACTGTGCCAGCATACTTCAACGACTCTCAGCGTCAAGCCACCAAAGATGCAGGTCTCATTGCCGGCCTGAACGTTCTTCGTATCATCAACGAACCCACCGCCGCAGCTATCGCCTACGGTTTGGACAAGAAGACCGAGGGCGAGCGTAACGTGCTGATCTTCGATTTGGGTGGTGGAACTTTCGATGTCTCGCTTCTGACCATCGAAGAGGGCATCTTCGAAGTCAAGTCAACTGCTGGTGACACTCATTTGGGTGGTGAGGACTTCGACAACCGCTTGGTCAACCACTTCGTCAACGAATTCAAGCGCAAGCACAAGAAGGATCTCTCTTCCAACGCCCGCGCTCTTCGTCGCCTCCGTACCGCTTGCGAGCGTGCCAAGCGCACACTCTCCTCCTCTGCTCAGACCTCTATCGAGATCGACTCCCTTTACGAAGGCATCGACTTTTACACCTCCATCACCCGTGCTCGCTTTGAGGAGCTCTGCCAGGACCTCTTCCGCTCCACTATGGAGCCCGTCGAGCGCGTCCTCCGAGATGCCAAGATCGACAAGTCTACCGTGCACGAAATCGTGTTGGTTGGCGGCTCCACTCGTATTCCACGCATTCAGAAACTTGTCTCCGACTTTTTCAACGGCAAGGAACCCAACAAATCCATCAACCCCGACGAAGCCGTCGCCTACGGTGCCGCAGTCCAGGCTGCTATCCTCTCCGGAGACACCTCTTCCAAATCCACGAGCGAGATCCTCCTGCTCGATGTCGCTCCATTGTCTATCGGTATCGAGACTGCTGGAGGTGTCATGACTGCTCTCATCAAGCGCAACACCACTATCCCCACCAAGAAATCCGAAGTTTTCTCAACTTTCTCGGACAACCAACCCGGTGTGCTTATCCAAGTCTTTGAGGGTGAGCGTGCTCGTACCAAGGATAACAACCTGCTCGGCAAGTTCGAACTTTCCGGCATTCCCCCTGCGCCTCGTGGTGTTCCACAGATTGAGGTTACCTTTGATGTTGACGCCAACGGTATCATTAACGTCTCCGCCCTGGAGAAGGGTACCGGCAAGACCAACAAGATTGTCATCACCAACGACAAGGGCCGTCTATCCAAGGAGGAGATCGAGCGCATGTTGTCAGAGGCTGAGAAGTACAAGGCGGAGGATGAGGCCGAAGCATCACGTATCTCTGCTAAGAACGGACTCGAGTCCTATGCCTATTCCCTCCGTAACACTATCTCTGATTCCAAGGTTGACGAGAAGCTTGACGCTAGCGACAAGGAGACCCTGAAGAAGGAGATCGACACCACCGTTGCCTGGCTCGACGACAACCAGACCGCTACCACCGAGGAGTACGAGAGCGAACAGAAGCGTCTGGAAGGCGTTGCCAACCCTATCATGATGAAGATGTACGGTGCTGGTGGCGATGGTGGCATGCCCGGTATGGGTGGTATGGGTGGTATGCCTGGAGGTATGCCCGGTGGTGGAGCTGGCGGCTTCCCTGGTGCTGGCGGTGCCGGTGGCGCTGCTGGCCATGATGACGGCCCAACTGTCGAAGGTAAGCCTTTCCCAAAATATGAACTCTTCTCTACAAGATCTCGAATATATACTAACGAATCGACAGAGGTTGACTAGATTGCTGAACTGCGGCTTCTCGCTTCTTAGACGATACCTTGCACAGTGGCGTTGATGGCTAGCGATGGGGTCGCTATGGCGGGCATGCATGTTCAAAAGTCGCACGATTAGCGAATGATAGATAGTACGAATGCAAATGATAGTCTGTTTAGATCTCCTATCTTAATTGTGCTATGATTGCTTTTGATTCTATGATTCTACTACGTAGCTATTGATGTCCCAGAGACTTCGCTGCTTTTCATGTTAAGCGGTCTCCACATCCTTTCTATGCTCTTAAGGGTGAAGATCCGCTTCATCCGGATTTCTTGATGAACGACATGACACTGATGGCGCAACGACAATTCTCAGCTGCTCTCAACCGACCATCCCTGCTGTCAAAGCCAGGTATCATCACTCGGGAAGTCAATTCTCGCACAAAGCTCCTTGTCAGCTGATTTCCCTTTGCCCAAGTAGTGGTCTGGTCGTACTCGAGCAAAGACATCTGTGCTCGCAAGCCACGCTTTGTCTCTCCGCAAGTTCAACGAGTAACATGATTGCACCGAAACAATGCCTCTGTCCACACGAGTTTGTCACTTTTCCTACTGACGGCTTCAAAAAGTTATACCTCATCGCTCCCAAGGGGAGACCTTCCACATGCATGATCGCTCGTCCTCACCAGTGGCCGAAAAAGCTTTGTTCCTCTCAGTCCTCGGATCGTACACCGTCCATAGACCACGTCGTAAGAAATTCAGAAACCGCAGCGCCCAAGCGACATGTCATTCGAAAACGCCACTCGGGATCCATCATCATTTAGAAGCGAACGCGAGGCTCAGTGCGGGTGCCACGAGCCCGAAATGCATAGCACAACGCCACCTATGGAGTCTTTGAGCGACTGCTATCTACCAGAGACAGCTATAAAAGCCATCATCTGCAAGAGCCGAGATGGAGAGGCGCTGGCAGAATACATGACCGCCTATCACTCGGTACTACCTCCCAAGAAGCCACTAAGGTGTAAATTCGACTACTTCGAGTCAAGCAAAGCCTGCGAGGAGATAGGTTTCGAAATTTTCGTCAGCCTGAGTCTAAACCGCGTGGCGTGCGCATTGGGTATGGGCTTCTTCTCACTCGGTTCAGCAGCTACACTACCTTGGGGTCACATCTTCTTCCACAAATTCGAATGGAGTCAGGGGCAGAGAGAGCAGTATCTTTCGACGTCAAGAGCGGAGCATGAAGACCTCGCCACAAAATGGGCCTGTGACGAGGGGTTTGCTGCAGGGATCTCCACTATCGGTATTACGCTTCTCTATCGGTATATTAATCCCAGGGGGCGTCCGAACCCGCTAGGTGTCAGTGGCCTGGAGAATAATGTTTTACCGAAAGCTAGGCCGGTTTTGTACCTGCAGTCGCAGAGATCGGATGTACGGAGCATGCAGCCTAATCTGTTTCTTCGTTGGGCTCTCGAGCACTACCCTGGACTAACCGCGGACGATACGCAAACGGAGAGTCTAAAGCGTGCCGTGCCCTCCGAGGACGTCGAGCACAAGCGGTTTAGCCTGGATGGTGATGAAGCCACGCACGTTGCTACCTTGGAGCAACTAGAGCAAAATTTCCAATGCGAAGACTACGCGCATGTAATTAAGCTCCTTCACTTCTGGTCTTAGGTTGCTAATGTAGCCACAGGGAACATTCTGGGCAGGTAAATTCTCAGGCAGCAGGGAAGATTGAAGTTTTTGCTTACAGGTTTGGCTGTTGTCGTGGATGGTCGGCACTGATTCTTCCTTAGGGCGTACAACAGATTAGAATTGAAGAGATCTTCGCATTCTATCTCGGGGAAATCGTGAAGATTTGTTGGAATATTATGTTATTTCCCTCAATCTTTCTTTAGCAAAGGCTTGCCACTGGTCGACCTGTCCATCGCCATTCCGTTGAAACGTTTTTTGAGGGTGTTCAGGAATGAGCGTACCAGCAATGCGGTCTCTTCTGGCGCATGTCATAGATTACAAACTAGCTTAAATCCCATCAGATGTTGATAGTTTGACTTGAGCTAGATCGTTGACTCCCGCCATTTCGACTCCGGATTTGTGGGCTGCGCAATGTGACAGTCCGCATGAAATAGATGCTTCAGAAGATTGGAGTAGCATATCCATTTTGCATTGTAATCTCACAACACACTCACGCCTATTCACCATACAGCGCCCTCATCGCCCCCCTCCCCTCTACCCTTGGCTTTGCCTGTACCTCTAACTCTCCCTGGCCCTCAGCATCTACATACCTCTCCTCCCACACCCTCCCCACCAAAACCTTCCTCTCCTCCCAAACCTCCTCACTATTACTCCCCCCCCTCAACCTCCTCTCCTTCTCCTCATACCTCTTCCTCACCCGCCTCGCCCGCTCTTCCTCCGTCATAGACCCGCGATTTGTCCGCATACACCACCAAAAATCATACCACAGCGGCGAACAATCACGGAGCCAACCGTGGCGGTAGACACTGTTCCATTGGCCACCGAGAGATTGGCAGTGGAAGGCGTTGTCAAAGATGGTGCGGCAGGAGACGGTGGAGGGGAGGGTGTGGGCGCTTGTTAAGGGGATCGGGGCAGAGGAGTCGTGATCTGGGATAGGAGTACTGCTTGCGATGTCGGATGATGACTGGGTGGCTGTATTGGGGGGTGAAGGTTCGAGGGATTGTAGCAAGGCGCGAATTTCGGCTTGGGCAAGCTCGTCGCGGGTGGGGGCTTTAGTAGTAGTTTGAGGAGGCGATCGAGGAAGTGGTTGCTGTGGTGCTTCGGGAAAGGGGACGCTGGAAGGTGGCTCAGGAAAAGTCGTGGGTGGATCATTCGGAGGATTTTGTTGTGGAGCTACGGCGGCTGGGGCGGAGCTCCATAGCCAGCCCATGGCTGTTCCTGCTACGATTGAGCCTACTGCTGTTCGGGACCCTTTTCGTAATGATGTCGACCGTATTTTACTTGAGTTTCAGGGACAACGGACTGATGAAGGTGGTGTTGCGTCCTGATTTCGAGAAAAGTTGAGGATGATCAGACGGAACTCCACGACGATAGATGGGCTGAAACCTCAGATAGGCTTAGCTTAATGCAGGGTCTTCGAGGAAATTCTACGTCACCGGCGCTCGACGCGCCGGTACGCCATACCTGGGAGTTGTTGGCGCCTAAAATCGGTCGTACGCGAAGCAGTACACCGTGAACTGAAGTACCTTCGTAACGTTTATGACGAACATCTGACTGTGGGCATTTCAAAGCGGCGCATGTCCTGACTCCGGCCAAAGCACCTCGAGGCTGGAAGAACGGCAGATGGCCTAGCTACAACCGTCGAGTGGGCATAGCTGCCTCCAATACCACAAGGATGCAGGCTTTGAGAAGCCTGGCAAAGCCAGCCTTTGTCCCTCCTAGAGTCATATCTCGCAAGCCTTTGGTATGCAGAGCTGCTTATACCACATTGGAAAGGTACCGAAATACCAGCTGCAATCTTGGCAGGAGATTTGCAAGTACGCAGGCAGAGGACGAGTCGGGCCACATCAGCGCGGGCCCAAACGAGGGCATTTTCTTCCTCGAAAGTCTGAAACCCGGCACACGCCTGTGAAATCTGTCTGGACACTGATCGATACGTTAGGTGTCTACCCTCTCAGGCTCAACTCGGTATTCGGATACATGTTCTTTCACGTCGATCAAGCGATTCCTCAACTGACCAAGCGCTTCCAAAAACTAAACATCAAAGCCTCCGAGACAGCCGCAATTACAAGAAGAGCACTGCCAAAGGAACTTCCGATCGAGATCCAAGAAGTCATTCCTCGTCTGAAAGAAGGTGGTGCATTCGTCAAGTTCTCACACGATCCGCATATACAGGCCTTCGAGGTTGAGAAGCAGCTACGGAAGTATTTGAAGGAGAACCCAGTCAAGCCATGGTTCAATCCATTCAGTGGCGTACGTACGTTCCTAGTACAAGGACGGCCATGGGTGGAGGATATGGTTCGCTTTCCTAGCGCACAGTTGAAAGTGGAGTTTGAGCCTGGTTCCTCGGGAGGACAGGCCGCAGAGCTCTCACAGGAGACACTGTACTCGCTGTTCCGTAGATATGGGAAGCTAGCCGATATCATTCCTCAGCCGCCAGATTCGAAAATTCTACCCAAATATGCTACGTTAAACTTCCTCACCGTGAGGCATGCTATAATGGCCAAGAATATCATGCATGGTTACAAAGTACCGGGCTCAGAAGGCGGCGGAGAAGCTGGCACGGTATTGAAAATCGCATATCAGTGGAAGGAGAAGGCACATTGGTACAGAGATTGGTTCTTCAATCACCCAAGGATAATAATTCCCCTTCTTGCTGCGCTTGTAGGTACGCTGGCTGTGGCGATCTTCGATCCGTAAGAGTTTCCCTCGTATCCAGTAAGATATCTATCATCTACACGCTCTAACTTTTTCTAGCATCCGCACGTTCTTCATCAAGGTCCATGTCATTCGTACTTTCCATATTTCGAACAACAAAGTCTACCAATGGTTACGATCTCAGCTGACTCGAGCAAACGATTTGCTTACCTTTAGGCGGAAGAGCACCGAAGACGCGGGCTTGACTGCTTTGTGGGAAGATCGCAAGGATGCCATTGAGCAGATACGGACCTGGCTTATTGAAACAGCCGACACATTCATCGTTATTCAGGGACCGCGTGGTTCCGGTAAGAAAGAGCTCGTTATGGACCAGGCGCTCGCTGGTCGAAAGCACACACTGTTGATCGACTGTAAGCCGATTCAAGAAGCCCGTGGTGATAGTAGCACGATTGGTGCCGCAGCCGCAGAAGTTGGATATCGACCTGTCTTCTCGTGGATGAACAGCCTAAGCAGCTTGATCGATCTAGCCGCACAAGGCACCATCGGAACCAAGACAGGGTTTTCAGAAACGCTCGATACGCAGCTGGCCAAGATCTGGCAGAATACCGCTACCGCGCTGAAGCAGATTGCACTGGAGAACCGAAGCAAAGACGACAAAGACGCTGGCCTCAGCGATGACGAGTATCTAGAAGCCCATCCCGAGCGACGTCCCGTGGTAGTGATTGACAATTTCCTCCACAAGAGCCAGGAAGATGGCATGGTCTATGATAAGATATCCGAATGGGCTGCCCGTTTGACAACTGCGAATATTGCCCATGTCATCTTTCTCACTACCGATGTATCGTTTTCCAAATCGCTCAGCAAGGCTTTACCAGACAGGGTGTTCCGCCAGATCTCTCTAGGCGATTGCAGTCCGGAAGTCGCCAAACGCTTCGTGATCAAGCACCTAGACGCAGACGCCGAGGACGAAGCGCAGGTTGGCGAGAAGCCACTTTTGCCCTCTCAAAAGCGAGAAGATCTGAATGAATTGGATGAATGCATTGAAGTGCTTGGTGGCCGGCTTACTGATCTGGAATTTTTGGCCAGACGAATTAAGACCGGTGAAACACCTAAAAGTGCGTATTCTTCTCTTCTCTTCTGTGGTTCTCATAATTCCGCGCTCGTATACATAAGCATCATTGGGACTTCCAAGTATTGCTGTTCTCCTCACGACGCCTTTCTCCTACATTCAAGCAAGTGCATGGAGCTGCCAAGCTCATCTGTGACTCGCCTCGATGATTCCCTACCATTTCTACATCCTCGCTAACCCACACCTCTCACAGAAGCCGTCCGCGAAATAATCTCCCAATCCGCCTCCGAAATCCTCAAAATGTACATCCTCGACCTCCCCCCCACCCACCCCTGGACCCCCACCCAATCCTGGCACCTCATCACCCTCCTCGCCCACACCCCCTCCCTCCGCTACAACGAACTCCTCCAACACGACCTCCTCAAGACCTCCCCCGACAGCACCCTCCAATCGCTCGAAACCGCCGAGCTCATCTCCATCGTCTCCATTAATGGCCGCCCCTCGGCCATCAAGCCTGGGAAACCGGTCTACAAAGCTGCGTTTGAGAAATTGGTTGCTGATGAGGCGCTGGCGGCGAGGATGGATTTGGAGGTGCTGGCGCAGCTGATTGGGGTGGAGAGTAGGACTATTGAGAAGTGTGAGGCGGAGTTGGGGCTGTTGGGCGGGTTGCCGGGAAGGCCGGGAGAGGTGAGGCCGAGGGTGGAGTGGCTTTTGAGGAAGTTGGGAGGGAGTCAGGCGAAGGTGGAGGGGTATGAGAGGGACGGGGTAAGGCTAAAGAAAGTGCTCGGGAGGGAATTTTGATGGCCAGGGTGATATGTAGGTGACTTATGGGGTGACCTGCATGATTTTGGGGGGGGCCACCACTCCAATGCTTGTTATCGGCATATAGGCGTTGCGGCGCTGGGGAATGGGAGATACCACTCTGCACTTTCGACCAAATACATTATCCTACGTACTCCTGTCAGCCATATTCACTCGACATTGCGACCCTAGCGCACACTACTCATTTGTCTTCCTGAACGACCTTCTGTTCTCCAGAGCCCACCCTGGGTTGGTCCAAGTGAGAAAATCGCACAAGAATTTTGGTCTTACGTTATCGAAGGAATTGCCGCGATTGAGGGAATTTAGAGTGAGTCCACCTTGATTTATCAGTGAATAGGCTAATCGGAATCGAAAGAACACTGTTTACTTTAATAATTTCTCTCTCGGGGTGGCGCCTGCTCGGAAATCAACGGCTCCCTATTTCGGCTACTTATATCGTGCATTGACAAAGAATCCCCTGTTTCCCCCAAAAACTCATCTCTCACAGCTCCTTCTCTAGTAACACAACACCGTTCTCACTTACAATTGATATAGATAAACTCTAATCATACGCTTCGAACGTGCATTAGGAATTTCATCCACGACTATTTAACTCATTACCCTTTATACTATATCACCATGTCTAACTCCTCCTCATCCAAGATGGCAGCGGCTCCCCCATCGCGGCAATTCAGTGCAAAGTTCGAAGAGTTTACCCCAGAAGATGCGAAGGAGAGATCACGTCTTACCAACCAGATCTTTCTTGCGAAAGTGACTTTCAAACCGAAGGGTTCCCATGACTCAGAATTCTTCGAACGAGTCGCCAAAACCACAATGAAGGAACTCGAGAGCGCCCGGCTCAATAAGAAGCAGTCCGGCTACGACTTCTTCAGGAGTCAAGGCGAGTGCGACGAGGATGCCGCGTGGGACGACTGGATCAATTCCGAAGAAGCCAGAAAGCTCGACGAGAGAGAGCGAAACCTTGATCTAGCGGCTCGGCTATACCAGGCCCAGGCGGACACCAGGAAATCGGAGAAAGACCACTCCAAGGCCACCAGACGCATGTTCCTACAGATGTGGACTACCTCCAAGGATGGTCTTCAGGCAAACACTAAGGAAGCTGCTATCGGCAGCCGAAGCGAAAGGAAGCAGCAAGTACTCAAGAAAACCCTCGAAAAAGCATGCAACAGCCGGCATCCGCAATGGCCCCGCCGGGAATTGTGCTGGTGCCCTGTGCTAATACGAGGCGGTTAGGGACGAATTTAATTATTAACCCGCGATTAGGTGGATGGGTTATGCAGGAACTTGTCCACGCTGCGCACATATTCCCCCACAAATCCGGGCAGGACATGATGACGCAAATCTTTGGCTTTGACACGGAGAAGCCAGAAACGATGGAGCTCCAGAATGCTTTGATAATGTCCAAAGCGGCTAGGGAATATATCGACGAGAACAAGATCGTGATTGTCCCTGACGTTGACGATGATGCTAGCGAAGAGGCTATTGACAAGTGGATGCGTTCGGAGCCGAAAGCCTGCAAAACACGGATCGTGAACCTGACTCCAAGACAGCTGGACAAGTACCTCCCATGCTTTGAAGATAATGAAAATATGTCACTATCGCAGAGGACTTGGCGCCAGCTCGATAATGCACCTTTGCAATTCAGGTCTGATCATCGACCCCGAGCTCGGTATCTGTACTGGCGGTATTGCCAGACCATACTTCGGAATTCCTGGCGAAACGCCAACCGCGAACGAAGCAAACGCCTTACCTGAGTTTCGTACCCCTTTCTGGGGCACCAGAGGTGCATACATGAAGAAGTCGATGCTGATGGCCTTTGTCGAAGAGATGGGTCACGAGTCCGAGGATCTACTCACGGGGGCCGCCGAAGACATCGACGATGCTGTCGAGCCTGATACCACGGCATTGATGGCGGCGAACGAAGCAATTGCAGGGACTTTTCAGAACGAAGAAGAGGACGACGAGGACCTCTACGATGATGCCTGATTGGTTCGATGGCCTGTCCGATGATTACTTCGCATCGCTACCAGTTGAGGCTGCTTATACTGTATGTATTGGAAGGATCTCAAGAGCTCACCATGGCGAACAAGAACCCAGAAGTACCCAGACCTCAACAGGAGTGGTCTTATGGAAAGAAGTCAAGGCATACTTGTCATTGTACAGCAATATGTTGGAAAGTGAAGCCCTCTACGTGTCGAAAAGTGCAAAGTGACTAGGCGCTGCCGAAGTGGCTGCCTGTCTTTGATATTCAGGCGTTTCGCGTGGTCGAATGTCTCTCGGTGGAGGTCATTCATGAGTCTGGCAAGAAGGTTGGGAAGGGCACTAGCTGGAGGAATAGGATTTCTTGTCTTGCTGCGAGATAGGGGTGATTATAGTTCTAGGTAAGGGGGAGCGAAACAGCTGAGCGAGCGGTGGTTAGGGGAAACAACATTGCTGGACGGTTATGGCGGGAATGACAAACCGAAGTATGCATCAACAAGAAAAAGCGACGAAGCGTGATTCGAAAACTCGATCACCTATCGACAATAAATCTATGCGACGATGCTATTGCACTCCATCCCAGCCATCCCTCACTGCCCTACCTGTTCCCACATCAGTAGTGGCCATCCTTGCCATCCCCACTGCCTTGCCCATTGCCACATCCATCTCGGAACAAAAAGAGACTATCAAGTGCGCGACATCTTATGCTTAGCCTTCAGGTGGTCATTCAGCTTATCCTTCCTAGCAAAACCCCGCACTCCCTCACGAGGACAGCCACGGATAGGGCAGCCGTATTCTTTGGGGCCATCTTGATGCTTCTTCGCGTGGCGAGTGAGGTCGGCCGCGTTTTTGACGGAGACGTCGCAGCCTAGGTAGGAGCAGTGGTACCGCTTACCAGCAGGGGGCGATGCGGAATAGCTGGTTGTCGTTGGGGTATTGGTCGCTAGGGTAGAGGTGCTGAAGGCGAGGTTGGGAACAGTGGGGGCTGGAGGCTGATCGTAGAAGCCAGCATAGGGGTTAGGATGTGGTGTTGAGGAGATGGCAGCACCATAATAGGCGGTCGAAGTGATTGGATTATGGATCCCAGCATCATGACCGTGTGGTGGGATACACCGGTTGAAGTGTTGTTGGATATGTTGATCGAGGGCTGCTTCGTGTGGGAAGACGGGAGCCTCGCAACCGGGGTAAACGCATGTGTATCCGGCAACGCCTGTAGCGCTTCCGACAGGATCGTATTCGTTAGCAGACGGAAAAAAAAAACCTACCCGGCACCCGCATTGCCGCCATGCATGAAGTATGCGTCTGGCTGCAAGCTAGGCACTGGACTGATGTTCGATTGGTCCGTATTCGTCTGCCAGGTAGCAGGAAAAGAGGCATTGTTCCACGCCAAGAAAGGGCTGGTGGGCTGAGATGCGTTGTCCATAATGAGGCTGCAGAAAAGGGCGACTAATGAGCTGCAAGAGTATAGTGCTTGACGGTGTGGATGAAGTCGCAAGAGGGGTTGAGGAGAAATGGGACGCGAGGTTACTCTTGTATTCGATAGTGCTCGCCTGTAGCTAATTCTCATGCTGGTGGAAAGAGGCGTTCGGGCTGCAGGCCTAAGCGGTGGGTCGATAGCCTGTCCGAGGAGTACTTCGTACTGGTTCGTGCAGTGGATCGTCTTAAGATCCCGGTATGCATCACCAGAAGCGAGAGACGTCTGCCTCTTGTGGGCGGCTGTGATGCCTGATTTTCTTCGGTGGGTACGAGCCGTGCAACTAGCCGAGCTTCCTAATCGTCCTCGTTCACCAGCCCCATCAGTCTTTTTTCCGCCAGCTCTCTAATCTTCTCTTGCAATACTGTCCGTCCGTATCTACCGGCGACCTTGCCAGCAGCCTCGATCATCTTGCCTCCCCTATCTCTCATCAAGCCAACAACCTCCAGCGCTTTCATGCCTCTCTCTTCGCCCTCTCTACACTCCACGTTCAGGAGCTGGAGCAACGACTTATCGACTTCAACCTCTCGCCTGCTCAGCTCCGTACGCTGACTGTGCGTGGCACTCGTAGCTGACACGAGATCCTCGAACAAGCTAACCATAAGGGAGCTTCGAACGAACATCTCCTCAAGTTTGGGACCCTCATTGATGGTGGCATCGCCTTCATCCTCTGGTGCTGTCGCTATCGAGCACGGGACCTTGAAGTCGAATTCGGTGAGCAACGGCCTCGGGAAGTATGGGTATTGGTCTCCTCCCTTAAGAATGATGCAGTGGAATTTGTCCTGCGCAACAGCCACTGGCCAGTACGTTTCCTCCTTTCGGCCACTAGCCAAACGGTCCAGGAGCTTGGTATCTAGCAGCGGCACCCACCGCGCCTGACCAGGGGTTCGCCAGTGCTGAAGAACCAGAAGCACACCGGTAGAGTCATATATGCAGGGGTCGCCATTGTCTGAGAAGAAGACACTGCTGAGCTTGGCACCTTCGGTCAAGGCGACTATATCCTCACTTTGGCAGACTTCGTCTCGTTTGATGTTCTCGATGGTATACAACAACCGGGTGGACCCATCTCCACCAACGGGACCGTTGCCCATCGTTAGTACGTAGTCTCTCCAAGTCGCGCAGGTCACTGCTGGTGAAAATTTCTGACGATACACCCGAAAAGCAGTGCCGTATAATGTGTAAATACGAACGTAATTCGTGGATGTTGTTATAACTACGAAGGAGTCACTGAGAGATATTGCTGCGAGGTTGGTCAGCCAGTAGCCCGCCGCCGATGACATTCTCACCTACATATGACGTCTTCTCCAGGCGGCAATTGTGTCCTCCAGTCAATTCTGGCCGTCCAGGTCTCGTGGGGTCGGTAGAAGATCATGGATGGGGTCTCGTTCGCTGGGGGGCAGGAGAAAAGGGTACCATTTTCGTCTAGGTTGTATAAGTAATGATCAACATAGACGGTGGTAATCACTTACTGAGGCAGGCCTTGTCGTACAGATACGGATCTGTGAAATGGAAGTCTCGGTGGTACTCTCGATCGTAGAATTCAACAGTGACGGTATGATGAGTATCTTGGTCGACAGTCCATACAAAGCCCGTTAAATTCAAGCCTAAGATGATCAGTCTGAGTATTAGGCCTCGAAGTCCGGATGATACTAACATAGATACCTCCTATTGCCTCTCCACGGTGTACTCCCTGGCTGAAACGATTTATGTAATTTGGGTTGCCACGCTTCGTGCGTCGCTCTCCGCTTTCCACTATAACCATCAAGGTCATCGAGATGATCATTGGTCCTTTTACCGTTCCGATTGATCCCTTCCAGATAGCCAGCCCCGTCATCGTCGCTGACAAATCCATCTACGTCAGATTCCTCGTTCGGCCCCAAGATGTCGTCCAGAGAATCAGGTGTTCCTCGTCGCTTGCCACGGGTCTCGGACCCATTCTTGAGCCCATTGGTGAGTGACTTTCGAACATTCCCTGAGGTCTCTGACAATGGATCGTGAATGAAAGGGGCTGCCTGCAAGGACTTTTCGAGAAGCGCGGCATTGTTCGCTTGGACGAAGTCATCATAGATGAAAAGTTCACCCTCTGATGTGATGAATGAAACAATGTTTCCGTGCGGATGCCAAACGATACGTGTGACGTTGGGGTAGTCGTATCTATATCCCTGTCAGCGATTAGCGTAGTGGGATCGATTTCTGTTGTCCAACCTCGCGATGATTTTCTGGGTCTGTGTCTCCCATAGCAGAATCTTTCTGTCCGACCCAGCAGTTGCCAGAAGGGCTCCATTGGGACTCCAAGAAAGGGCCGTTATATCCCCCATGTGGCCACCAGAGAAAGCCCGCTGTCGTTCCCAGTCGTTCCGAGACAATACGACAACATCTCTTGTGGCTGTTGGTGCTGCAAAAGCTCGTCCGTCAGGATGCCAGACAGCGCTTGAGCAGGCTTCTACATCGGCCTCCAACGTCCGGATGAGGCCCTCCACCTTTTTGACCAATTGAGGCTCTTCTGTACTCAGACTATAGACATATACTATGCCATCGGTGCACGATACCGCAATGTATGATCCACTTGGGTGAAAGGAGAGGTGTTTCGAGCACTTAGGCATATCGCGCAGGTAGAGTACGTTAGTCATATCGCTTGTGTCGACTATCTTCACCTCGAGTTCGCTGCATGTAGGTCAGTTTTTGCATCTAGATTGCATCGGAAACGCTTACTCGCTAGCCACTGCTGCCCACCGTCCGTCCGGTGACAGAGCCACGTCTCGTATGGGTAACGTGCATCTCGTAAGGATCTTCTCGAAGGTACAAGTCTCCAACGAGTACTGGCTGACACTGCCATCTTCAGAGCCAACAATGAAGAATTCATTCTACCCTCGTCAATGAAACGGTCGCCAGGCCAAGGCGCTGACGTACTGTGGCAGCGATTGCCAGGTTGCTGTCGGGACAATTATCGACATTGTCAGGTTCTCCACTGGATCCTGTCGTGTAGATCCTAATGACACTGTTGGATCCAGCGGTCACCAAGCGCCGTCCATTTGGGCTGTATGCTAGACAAGTGGGGCCCGGAGGATCTACATGATGGTCAGCGGGCTTGACATTCGTCCCTTATGATTGTCGCTTACGAGCCGGTCGCCCTCTGACTCGATGCTGTGTGACCGTCGCCATCACTTCGACGTAGAAATACCTCTTCCAAAACAGCTAGAAAGTCGTAGAGAAGAATAAGAGGTTAGTGCCAAGGTGTCGCGTTGACGCGTCGCGCGTGGGAAAGTCTTATCTAATCTAAATCAGTACGCTAAGAATTCGATCCAATGATTGTTCGAGCCTTCTCCTGTAGCCGGCGCTTCAATAAAGTAGCCGTAAAGTAGAAATCGTGGCACGGGTTTACTGAGGTAAGACAGCCATTGGCCAACGATAGATCTCTACCCTTTACCCGAATCGTAACTAGGATCATGTTCGAGACTGTGTCGGTAGGTTCTGGACAGAACTGATACTGAGACGCTTAGCCCATAGGTCCTATACCCATGCCAGTCACGCCATCATGGAAGCGGCGCGGACCCGGTGCATCAGAGGTAGTGGAACGTCTGATTGATGTGCCGACGTATCGCTCTAAATCTCGAAACCAATCGAACAGGCTATCAAGCTTGGCGCTCCCTACGCCACTCTACAGCGCCATCTGGTCTCTCGATACGGAATGCTAGAGCTTCTCTTGAGATGCGCCTCTGATCCTAAGTCAATGCCCTTGGCAACCATCACAAAATGCTTTACGTCAGCGATGGCGATATTCGTTTATCCTATCCTTGGAATGGGCCCGTGTAATATGGCTTGCAAATTGCAAGAGCATCCAAGGTTGGATTTACGCATCGGAACACCGATGCACCGTGTCCATATCTTACATCTTGCGCCGCTAGGCTCTTACGGCCTCTGCTTAAGGCCATTGCGGAGACAAAGTCTCTTCATGACGCTGGTAACACCGCTCTTGCGCCATACATTGCTGTACGTCGCCTGTTTACCTCTGAAGGAATGCGCTTCCTCAATATACGTTCCGTGGCAACACGCAGATCCCTCCAAGAGTTTAGGAATCTTTCTAAGGTGAAAGCCACCTTGAAACCTCGTCTTGAAGGACCTCAAACCAAAAATGATCTCGCTGCTAGAGAAACCCTCGATGACGAGGATATGGGCTACGACCCATTGGATAGTGCAGATTCGTCCCTTGACCCGCCTCCTGTATCCACAACGAACTATTCTGAAGCTTAGACGGCCATTGATTTTACGTCTATGCTGGTGCAACATGACAGATGTCGCAAAACAGAACGTCCACGGCAACACCGCACTTCATTATTATGCCTCTCATCGTCTCAAGGATGTTCCGCTCAATGAGTGAGTACGCTGGTAGCATCAAGATGGGCATGCCTGGGTAGTGGTGAAGAGTTGGTATGGCTGTATAGTATATGACTTCGTAGCTTCAATCCTGACGGCAGTGGCAAACCCCGAGGGACAGCAGTTTCCGAATTCACCTAGTTTCGAATATGAGTATGGTATGGGGTAAGAGAAGCAACTACGAGCGGTGACAAAGAGAAGAGATCATGCGACACCGCAAAAGCTCTATCAGCCGTAGTATCTAAGCTATTCATGAGAGATGGTGTTCCCCTCCTTTGATTTAGTATCTACACCATCCTAGTTTCCTGGTTTCACAAATACCCCAGACAGCAGGTTCTGACGGACCCCCCTAACATATTCTACTCCTAATATCAACACCCAGAACAACGACTATTGAGACCTTGACAGACTTACTACACAGAAATGGAATTACCGTCCGGTGGTAGCCCGGAGGTGAAAAGGCAGACCGTTCCAAACGCTGCTAGAGACTCCTAATTGAACTCATGCATTGAACGAAAGGCATTCGAGGAATTCCTAAAGACAATGCGAGTACGCTTGTGATAGCGCTGAGCGTCGAAGCATGCGCGGCCTACCAGCACTTACATTCACATTTGCACGTCGCCGCCTTGGTACTTGCTCAACGGGCTGAAATTGTTGCTAGTATAGTATTCAGCATGGCTCGGATGCTGCTCCCAATCGAAGCGTTGCCTTTGCGCGTTTCGTTGGAAGGACAGTAGTAAGCTCTCTATTTTCCAGTGCCGCAGCCGTGACTAAAATTTGAATCTTGTCTGTTACCATTGATTTGCTAGATGGTGCCGTATTCACAAGGGCGAGTGGGCTTTTCGAATCATTGAGCTATATAGCAAGGCCCTGAAGCTTAAGCGGAACCACTCCTCTCAGCACTTGCAGCCAGTATTTTTCGGCCGGTGCTTTGAAAGAACCGGTGCAGACTCTTTGCGGCTATCGAGGCTAATAGCCTAAAACATGGTACCTTCGTGGCAATTTCAGTTGGCGCAACAAAACTTCATCTTCAAAGTGTCTGCGTCATTGTACGATGTCTTCTGGTCTTGACCTCGGAAATCTCTTACTGTCTGCATCTTTCATGAATTTGACTTTAGCACCGGTATCGACGGCACGCTGGATTTTAGCGTAGGAAAGGGTCCCTACATTGTCCGTGCAGTGGCCTGTATGGCCTGTATGGCCACCAGCCGAAAAGGCCACACCAGGTCGGTGCAGGAATGATCAGCCAACGTGCAAAGTCCTCCCATGGCGGGCCTGCCGATTAGCACTTCAGGATCTATGTCATTCAGCCAGAGGAATTGCAATTCAAAATCAATCTCCGTTGTGTTCGTATGGGCTTGCATTCCCAGGCCGATCCAATTGTCCGCTGAGTCCCAAATGCTACGTAGGTCATAGCTCACCACACTGAGCCAACTCGCAGAGTCCGAGAGTTTCATTATGTCGAAGTCTCCAAAGAAGCTTGGTAGAAGTTATGGACAGTTCCGTAGTTGTGGCCAGAGCCGGCAAGTGTCTTCTTGAATATTGCAAAGAAAATCACACAGTGTACAAAGTCCTCATCTTTTCCCGCTTCTCTCAAGAGCGACTGCGTACTCTCATCGAGGTCCTCTCCATTAAAATTGTACTGCTGCATATGTGACACCACAATAGGGCCATATGCGCTTAGTGAGGCTTCGCTAGCTGCAAATCAAGAAAATGTGGCACGAGTCGACTAATTAGCTTGTAGCTGATGTACTATGTAGTAGGTGAGTATGTCACGAACATGCTCCATCCTGCAAAGAATCCAGTCCTCCATGATTGGGTTCAGTTTTTTCAGTCGCGTGACCTCTTCTAAAAATCTACTTATCTTGAGCCATTGAGATATCCATAAGCTCGACGGGTCAATGAACGTGAAGGAAAATTCGAATGTGTACAGGCGCCAACTGGGGTCTCCTCAGGCGCTGCGGTGTTACATTTTCTGGTTTGTGACTCCATTTCACAGCATCCAATTACCCTTTTGATCGACGACATACCACCGCAGCTAGGAGTGTCGATTCTGGTGTCTCCCTGGATGCCTTTCGTCGTTCCGCAGAAACCGAATTCGGAGCAGTATACCTTCATGAACATTCGACTTCAAAAGCCCCCTAGGATCTAGAACCTAGGTCGCATTTCCACTCGGCGTTGCAGGAAGACGTGCAATTGGCGTCACCGCCGACACTTGGCCCGGAATCAAACACGCCGTTTCTGGAGCAGGCTGTAAGAAGGGAAAGGGAGAGAAGCACCACGGCGAGGAGTCAGACGCCCTGTTGACTGAACCTGTACTCCGTTGGGCTGCTGGTGGCCCACTGACTTCTGTGAATAGTGAATGATAAAGGAACCGAAGATTTCAGCATGATCTAATTATGTTAAATGATCACATACGCTTGTAGGTCGCATATCCATGCTTGAAAGAATCGTGTTGGCTCCCTAGAAGGCTACAGATCTACTGTTAAGACATTGCAGCAAAGATCCACCATTATTCGATAACATACCTGCCGACTTCTTGGTGATAAAATGGCGGCCCGCAAGGCGAGGGTTCTACGTTCTTTTTCGTGCGAAAGTCCATCTATCTTGCGTTCTTTGAGAAGCCACTATCCCCGATCTCGAAAGGTTTGCATTCGAAAATTAATGCAGTAAAAGGGGGGCAGACATTGTGAACATGACTGCTAAAGGCGCTGCAGCCTGCTGGTCGGTATTGTTCTTCCGGAACGATTTCCGGGAGGACTATTGAGGCTGATAGATCCCTACCTAGTGGTATTTCTGCCTGTAAGTCGCAAGGCGAGTAGCTAACACTGTGAAATCAATAATTATCAAGTACATAGTTGTCTTTGGATCAACCTTGCGAATCAAGAATGTCTGCAGCAATACTGGGCCTCAGTCATCCAGCTTTTCATGAGTAGCGCGATGAGGATATTTTAGAAAGTGAGACGAAGCTACGATGTAGAAGTTGCCATGATATAGCAATCCATGTCAGCACATTTCTCTAACCAGCTCAGCCTCTTTATTTTGGGGATAGGTGTCTCGTGTTTATTGAGAGCTAATACTTGTCGGATGAGACACTATAGAAGTACCTTTTGATATGTTGCTGTTTTAATGCCATTGAGACATGCAGTTTTGCCCCGGTCCAGCTCAGCGTCTGTCCTCGAGTAGGTAGTACAAAGAAACATGGAAGACCAAATGGAAGAAATTGCTATGCAGAACGACTGCTACCGTGTCTGACCCAAATATTTACGATATGAGAGCGTTGCTTGGCTAGTGAGCACATTTGGGTGCTGGTACCGGTCCTGATCTGGAAACGTAGAGGTATTTGCGAATAACGAGATTTTAGAGAACAGTCGGCATTTCATTTGAGGACTTGCGTTGAACTCTCAATACAATAGATAGCGCTGATCGATCAACTACAGACTCCCAAGATATTCTTGCTATCTGAATCAGAAGGTCATAGGACCCCCTCCTGAATTAAATCTACTCCCTTGGATCATTTTGCCTCCATTGGTATGGAACGTGCCGGAAAAGGTGTTGGCTGACCTCGCTGGCCGATATGGCTTCTCTTCTTCATGCAAGGTGTTCTGGTCTCGTTCTATCGTCGAAGAACTCTCAATTCCGGGCCCATGATAATAAGATTGTTCTTGAGTCTCAGGGGATACAGATGCTACTAAGGGCGACCTTTCGTCCGTTTGCGGCTCGTTAGGTTGGATGAATCTGCGAAGCTCGGAATATACGTTTCGGTAATCCGGATCTTGATCGCTCAAGAATCTGGTCATTTCCATATGGTTCGCGTGGATGCCAATGGACGTATACCTATCAAGGCAAGCCGAATATTTTGGTACAATCTTGTCAGGGTCAGCTACAAGACATTTTCTGATCATTCCAGCCGTGTTTTACCTCTCCAATAGCGCGGACAGGCAGCTCTTCATAAAAGCATATGATTGCGATCTGCTTATCTTCACTTTGGTCCCGGCCTCGCAGCATTGTATGAAAATCTTGCCGTATTCTTGCCATGACCTCAGATTTCTGCTGCAAGATTTCCAAGGTCTCATGATTGACTCGACGGAAGTACTGGAGGAATCTACCGCCGATAACCGCCATACCTGCAAGATCTGAGCCACAGTGCGGAGTTCCCATAAAGAGGATGCCTTTTGTATGTTCAAAAATATATTGGATATGTTGATCGGCACTACCCCTCGATTTTAACAATGTCTATCGTATATCAGAGCCACTCCTAGAATCAAGAAGATCTGATCTTACGTCTTGACAAACAATGCCGCCCATGCTATGCGCAACGAATACAAGCGGTCTCATGCTCTACAGGAAAGTATCAGTCGAGCAGCCCACCTAATGATCCTTGAACCAACAGTATTTGTGCTATCTCTCAGATTGGCGAGCGACAGCAAGAACTTTTGACTATGGTCGCCGACGGTATTTTGCGATGCCATGGACCAGAAATTGACCACATCCGCATCGTACCCATATAGGATAATTCTGGCCTCAAGTAAATCGTTGAAGAGAAACAACTCGGGCCAGCAGGCTGTAGCGCCCTTTGCAGTCCACGTTGACTCTCTACCGCCCGTAAGGCCATGGATGAATACTATGCTGGGCTTGTGATCAATTCTTCAAGAGCAGAATGCGGACGGTACATTCTTACTCAATCGCCGCATTGACTCGGTAAGGTTTCACTACTCGGATGCCTAGGTCGGACGTAGGCACGGGCCGACTGGTCTCTGCTGGACCTTCAACTGTGTTTGGAGGCTCCACTTGGCTTTTCTGTGACCGGAATTGGCGGATGAAGGCTCTCATGACGGGCTTACCGTGACAAAACTGCCCAGACAATGGAGAAGCTGCGCGGCGTGGTGGCACCACCATGGATGCAGGATCAGCCCTTCCAATTACCATGAGCCGAGGCGTCCAATCACACGGCGTGCCTCTACCGAGAAACTCCCAGGACGAGGCTCGGTGACTATATACTATAACTTCATCAACACGAGCACAAACATCATGAGGAAAGTACTTCCAAGACGGATACGCGAACCGACAGCACGCAGTCAGAGACAAGGGTACGGGGGACAATTCAACAGCCGTGGAGGTTCGCAATTCATGGGCAATAGCTTCAGCACTGGTGGCGCACCGATTCACTTTGGTTCCAGCTCTGGTGCGTCCAGAGTATAAAGACTTTTGGTGCTGACATGCTCCTGACGAAATACAGAGAACAGGCTCCCCGCGAGTGTCTGTGAGCTGCCTAACTATATGCTCTCCTCTCATTTCACGGGCCGGAACGATGAACTACAACAGATCGATCGCGCGTTCGGCGCATTCTCCGACGGTCTTCCGGCCCGTTGCGTTATACATGGCATGCCTGGAGTAGGAAAGACACAGTTGGCGTTGCGTCATGCGAGGCTTGCCTCTGTAGGAAATCAAGATATGTATATATTTTGGGTGTCTGCAGGATCTGTAGAGAAGTTAGCTCGAGACTTCTCCAAAGTAGCGGATCTTCTTTGTCCTTCTAGACAACACGCTTTGGATCAAGTCACGAAATTAAATCTGGCGCGAGCGTGGCTAGAAGATTCGACAACTAAAAGGAAATGGCTTCTCATTCTGGACGATGTGACTCGAGAAACTATGTCGATGGTACTGGCCGATATTCTTCCTCGACGAAACAGCGATGGAAGGCTTTTGTTTACCACGCGGACCGCCACGATCGCGGATTCATTTACTATCCCAGACCAATCACTTGCGATTGCTCTACAGCCGCCGGGAATTGATGATGCAGTCGCGATGCTAACGGCCGGAGCTGAAATGGGTGGAGGAAAGATGAAGAAAGCTAGCAATGCAGATCTTGAGTGTCTCGTCCGGACGGTGGGAAATTTGCCACTGGCGATCGACCAAGCTGCATCTTATTTCAAGGGCTACGCGAGCAGCACGAAGGAGCTTCTCGATTTATACAAGGGCGAAGAAATAGTGGAGGTATTTGCAAAGCACCGCATAATTTTCGAAATGATTACTGGCTAACTGGAATCCAGGCCCTCGAGTGGGAGAATGATCTATCTCCTCATGAGGAAAAATCGGTGGTGGCTACATTCATGCCGGCTCTCAATAAGATCTTACAGACAGCACCAGATGCTTTGACACTTCTTCGAGTTTTTTCCTTCTGTGACCCCGAAAATATCCCGATTAGTGTTTTGAAACAAGGATGTTCGGACCTATACCAGGAAAGCATGCGTGACGTACCCGTAGCATCAGCGGTTAACGAGCTTGAGGCCATAATTGGATTGTTTCGATCTTCAAGACGCCTTGCCAAAGCCATTCAAGAGATCCAGCGTCAGTCTCTAGCGGTCTACACGCTGGAGGGGTCCGAGCGCATAATACGGATCCACGATTTAGTTCAACTTCTGCTACGGTCGAAGCTTATCGACGCTGCAGAACGGGAGCAGTGGCTTGAGATGGTTATATGCATTGTTTGCAAGGCTTTCGATAGGATCGATGATCTCAGCTCTCCACGGAATTGGGTCGATGCGATCAATTTATTAGCCACATTGAATTTATGGAGGGTTTTGCAGCACAGTACGGGCTTCGCAATGCTACATTACTGGATGCGAGTACATGGGCGGCGATATACGTTAACGAATGTGGGCTGTATCAGAAAGCGGCAAATATGCACGAACGAATATGGGACCGGAGAAAGGCTCTTTTAGGAGAGGAGCATCCAGACACGCTAACCAGCATGACCAATTTGGCTATAACATATTCAGATCAAGGACGTTGGAAGGAAGCTGAGAAGCTAGAGATAACAGTAATGGAGACAAGAAAGGTAGGACTAGGCGAGAAGCATCCAAAAACGTTACACAGCATGACTCTTTTGGCCTTAACATATTGGTAGCAAGAACGCTGGAAGGAAGCTGAGGAGCTGTTTTCAAGAGTGTTAGAAACAAGGCAGAGAATGCTGGGTGAGAAGCATCCAGACACGCTGATTAGCATGAACAATCTCGCCTTTACCTGGGAAGCGCAAGGCCGGAATGCAGAGGCCATCAACCTAATGGAACAATGTGTACATCTACGAGGCCAGATCTTAGGTGTTGATCATCCTTCTACGGTAGCTTCCTCTGCAGCGCTCACTGAATGGCAGGGAGAGAATCTCAAGACTGGAGCAGCACTTCATACTTCTTGAGCAACGTCTGTGAACTACTAGGAGACTTCTACTGTGCAATTTTCAAAAAGTCTGATAGATTCTCAGACCACTTTAACGAGGCCGTCAAAGACTTTGGCACGTTAGAGACGTCAAGCCACCAATTCTCAGAGTATAAAGCTCCTACTTACCAACATGTCAATATGGCTACTTGTAGCTTTCATCCAAGTGAAAATAGAGAACCATTCTGGGCACCGCTCTTTTTGGTAATATTCAACCGCCCCCTTCGGTGATTGCACCCCCTTGCCTAGAAAGACTAGGTGAAAGATAACCAAGAATTCGTTTGCGACGATTGTAGAGAAGACAATATTCGCTATAAACGACTAGAGCCCTGCAAAACGACGGGGCTAATGCCAGAGACGAGGGAGATTAAGCGGGTAGTGCTTGGCTGCTCACAATATTAGTAAGGTGATTGCCCACTGCATTTCCTCCTCGTTGCATTCGTCTCTTTTCGACCCACCCATTCACTCCCTCTTGTATTGCTGACTAGGTAGGGAGGCTTCTTAGGTCCTAGTGACCATTTAGTTGACCTTTTGGTTAGACCAGTCATCAGTGGCCTGTATTAACTAAGGCAAGCGAGCTGGCCTGCGGCCCAAGCACCTGATGTATGTATTGAGCGAGGCTGAGAGGCAGTAGCCTGTTGACATCGATACGACAACATGTTTGACGTTGACTTGAACATAGAATAGAGAAGGGGGAAATTCGGGAAATCGCCTACCTTTAGGTCAAGAATCGATGCTTTGGCAGGTTAGATCCCAGGCTAAGTTGCCATCAAGTATGGCGTATTTTTGCCGTCGATTTAAATCTTCAACCCCACATTGATAAATTCGGATTATGGACTCGGGAGTTCTTCCATTCAGCTTTTTCTTGGTGCAAAGGTAAGTAAGTATATTCGCAGATAGGTGCAATTACCGAAAGGGGGGTAAACATTACATATATGAAGAAGAGGGGTGCCTAGAATAATTTCCTATATACATTACTTATAGCTCGTTTTTGAGTCTCGAAAGGAGTAGCTGCCATCTTCAAGTCTCCTTGCCCAGCAGCGGTTACATTGAAGGTGAGCCATATAATAAGGCTGAGCCGAGGTTTAGCCTACTTGGACTGATGTCCATTTGACGCCTTTTCTGACCAGAGACAATTGCATTGCCTTACATCCCCGCAGTTCCGTATACCTCTATTTCATGGTCACGAGTTATCCAATCGACTGTGCCAAAGTGTATCATCAGGAATGTCAACATCTATGGCCAGCGAAAGCTACATTTCGGTCTATGGCTACGATACGTCTATGCTCTCTGGAAACCAGGTAACAAACCAGCGAAAGCCGACGGTTCCTCAGAAGTCCGAATGGCAGGCATTGAGCCATTCGTCAAAGACGATTTTGAAATTACCATTCGAAATTCGAAAGGAGATCCTGAGATATTTGCTGCCGGCCACGATTGAGACCAGAAGCAAAGGTGTTGCATGGCTACGCGGACATACTGCTATACTCATGGTCAATAAGAGACTATATTCAGAAGGTGTTCGTATAATGTACGGGGATAGTACATTCGTGATTGATGTCACATGGGACAGCATAACCTTTGCATATCAATGGCTGCTAGCTAATGGGCTGGTTCCAAAGCGTACCCTTGCCTTTCCTGGCAAACTTGCAGAACGCAACGTGGCTAATGTACGGAATGTCATTGTTTGTGTTCACCATGTGGATAATTATACGGGCATGATCAAACACGGCTTTGAGGGACCTGGCCTTCGAGAGGGTCTTAAGCTCCAGGTCGAAAAACTCTGTAAAACGTTACAGGAGATATACCAGCTCTCTCGGCTGCGAATTCACTTTCAGAACGATAGTCATACTGCCGGGGTAGATCGAGAGATATTGAAGCCTCTCCTTAGCCTGAAGAACGTGCGCACTGTGAAGGCAACTGGCTCAATCACATCAGATTTCGCACGAACACTAGAGAGGCGCTTGAACGATATCTATGAGAGGAGCTCGTTCTTTCGGCTACCGCTGGAACTTAGAGAGCGGGTATATGACCTGCTACTTCCATATACAGAGATCATGATCAACACGCATCCCACGCAGCACAAGTACGTGCGCTGGAGATACGGGCATACGGCCATCATGTACACCTGTTCAGCAATTTATAGAGAATCTTCAAGTCTGCTATACCGCACCCGTAACTTCCAGCTGACATGTGGGGACGACCATTTCCGCTTCACACCTTTCTGGTTGCCAAAGGGTCGGCTGCTGCCAGGACTGCCGTTTCCTCAGAGCGTTGGATCCAGAAACCTCGCACAGATACGACATTTCACGATATACATGCCCGTGTGGTGGGGGCGCACGGACGAAGAAGGAAGACGAAGACGACGGATTATGCTTGAACGGATGGGAAAGCTGCTGAGTAGTGTTCCTAGAATAATCAGCCTAACGTTGGTCTGCTTTTGCTGGAACCTTGCGAAAGACTGGTACGAGGATGCCATGCAAGACATCCTGAGCATTCGAGGTGTCAGCAAGGTTGAAATCTATGGCTTGGACCGCGAGATGGCGAAGAGATTCAGAAGCAAGGTCGAAACAAAGGCAGATGAGGAATTGGAGGCAGCGAGTCATGAGTGATCTGGCTTCGCTGAACTCTAATAGGGGCTATCTCATGGATGAGGTTCCATTGGCAGGCTGCCTTGTCTCTTACTACTTGTCACTCTCACTGATCTCCTTAGCTTCAGCGACAGCAAAGCCCTTGCTCCTACCTTCAACATAGGCCTTCCGAATGGGATACCCATCAGTCTCCTCCCCACGATTGAGTGCAGCCCACTTCGGATTGGTCTGGAACAGGCGCACCGCCTTGATATACTAAAAACACCACCCAATGCACCATTAGCCTCAACCACTCATCGCAAAACCCTCCAACCCTCAGCACCGCCCCCACAACCATCGCCATACACGATCAGCGCCCTCCCAAGAGACCACTTACATTCCCCTCATCGACCGTAAACCGATGATAAATCCCTGCCGGCAGCACCAACAAATCCCCAACCTCAGCCTCAATCCTCACCCACCTATCCTCCTTATCGCGTACATCGAAATACCCCCTCCCATCTAGGATCCAGCGGATCTCCTCGTCCTCGTGCATATGCTCGTCGAAGAACGATTCGATCTTTTCTTCGTAGGCGGCGCCCAGGGCGAACGGGGAGACGGTGATTTCGTCGCGGTGGGCGTAGTTGCGTGTGTTGGCGATGGTTGAGACGCAGGTGCTGGAGGAGGGGAAGGAGGGGGGGTGTATGTAGTGGATGCCGAGGGTGGTGAGGTGGGTGGGGGGCAGGGCGTGGGCGGAGTTGTGGGGGAGGCGGGGGTCGTCCTGGGGAGGGCGGGGTCTTAGTTGGGAAGATGTGGGTGAGGAGAGGGGCTTACGGGGTGGTTGTCGTGGTAGTAGACACGCATGGTTGCGATTTGCTTAAGTGCTGTCTGAGGTTGTTAGGAGGGTGGTAAGGCTCGGTGTGCGTTTGTCTCTAGGTAAAATTGAGTGAAAAAGGGAGTGAACCGAAGTATCGAGATCGTATGAAGTGAGAAGCGGAATCCTTCTAAGTCACTGGAACGGAAGTGGCTTTTCATTGGAGCAGCCTGATCCTGTCTATCATTGGAAGCTCCCATTAGTGGAATGCTCCATTCACACACCGTCGCGACGCCCTATGGGGTGAAGCTGCATGACGTTCCCCAAACTCTAGCAGAGCACTGCCATCGCACTAGTTTTCAGCTGAGCGACGACCGTGCGGCACAGCGATCAATTGAGTCCAGGTCCTCATACCCCAAAGCCAGCAAGCAGGACCTGTGCCCAGCATCCGTACTCACAGACCCGCAGTAATCTATAACTCATGAAACCCTACCAGTTCCCACCCACGGCCCCCTAAGCGAACAAAACCGCCTCATCCAACTCACCCCTCGGCTTCCCCTTCCCCGTCCTCAGCCCCAACTCCCCCTTCTTCCCCTTCCTCTCCTCCCCCTGCTCCGCCCTCCTCATGTACCGCCCCGCCTTCCCTATCCTCAGCTCCGACCGTATCTGATTCGGGCTCACAAACTCCTTATTCTCATAAATCACCGGCCCCCCAAAACTCCCCTCCAGTATCACAATCGGCGTCAGCACGAATCTCGGGCCAATCTCCACAAGCGAAATCTTCGTCTCCCCTGGCACTACTTTCTTGCCCGGCGTCACTTTCCCGGGGGGGTCGTTCTCGTCCGTAGTCGTGGTTATAGAGGCGGTCTTGTCGCTTTTGCTGACCGCGGTCTCCGCGATCTGGAAACACCGGATCCAGATCTTGCCGTCTGCGAGGGTGAAGCCCATGACGTGGTCGATGAAGGGTTTGGTCTTGCGGGCGCCTTTGGGGACGCCGAAGGTGTGGGTGAGGAGTTCTTTGATGAGGAGGAGGTGTGGGGCGGTGGTGAAGCTGGAGTCGAAGGAGAGGATGGGGCGGGAGCCGCGGAGGCAGTTGCCGGGGAAGTGGAGCTCGGACATGGTGTGTACTGCGAGGAAGGGTCAGCTAGTTACGCGGAGGAATTGAAGGGATGCGTGGGTGGCTTGGAGGGTGCGGTTGCGGGGCGAGAATTACGGTTCTGGAGATGCATCTTCACGGTCGGGCCATTGGGCGCTTTGCTGATCCATATGTAGAGGTCTTTGCCCTTTCGCGCTTCGAAGAAAAGGACGTTGTTGCAATTGTAGAGCTCGGCGAGTTCGTTGAGCTGGTAGAGCTTCGTCTTGGTGTCGAGCTTCGCATCTTTGCGACTGTGGGGGAGGAGGGAGTAGAGGTCGTTAAGGAGATGTCGATGTCGGTAGGTGACTCCGCGAGAAGAGAGGATGAGGACTCTTTGCTTGGTCCTTGTGGGAATGGAGGCGGGAGAGGAGGGGTCTTTGGGAGTTGCGGATTTGGAGAGGGATTTGTAGACGGTAGCCATGCTTGATCTAGAGTCCTTGGGTGATCGAGCCTCCAGGATCTTGATAATCAAGCGTGGGGCCTCACACGGGTTCTCCAAAAGTGTCGCTCAAATTAAAGTACGAAGTAGTAAGCACTAAACCAAAGCGTTCTTTTTCGAGGCGTTCCGAGTCCCGCGCGGGGCAATAGTGGGCCCCCAGCCACCGGGCCCACCAGGCCCGAAGCCCGAAGCGAGACGGCTAGAGTGTGGTTGGTTCTGCGGTTTGCCGTCTGCAAGGAGATTCCGTCAGAAATGACATGCCAGACTCTACGTGAGCGAGCGTTGGTAAACAGTCGGATCTGGGGAGTGCGTCGAGATACCAGTGAATGCTTCGAAGACGATGTTGTGTAAACGACGCCATCAAATTTCCATGGACGAGAATCATGTAAACGTCAACAGCAAGCAAGCCCAAGTAGGAAATCCGAAGCGCCTTGTTGAGTGAGATCGAGGCTCCCAAGTTTACGCCAGGTCACTTCTATGAATGGGATGCATGTGATTGATCGGGCAGATGAATCAAGTGAGGCCACTTGAGTGCCTGTCTCCTTCTCTACCCTCCGACTGTCACTTGTTTTTCCTAATCCTCTTGCCTTCAACATCTCTCTTTTCAAGATGCCTAGGGCCTTCGCATCTAGCTGCAACAGCATGCCCATTTATACGCGAAGCGCCGGCAAGGACATTGCTGTGGCCTCTCACGAGATGTCAACAACACCCATTGCACAACAGGAGGCCAAGGACAGCGGGCACGACGGCAGTGACTCATACGACCCGTCACCTTGCCAGCCTCCAAGGTCTAGGAGGAAGTGGACCAAGGAAGAGGTCGAAGAAATACAAGAACGCCATAGTAGAGGCGAAAGCTGGAGAGCAATCTCGACTGTTCGCGAACATCTTCCACACTGCAATGAATATGCCTCGACTAAATCCTACTCAGCACTTCAAGGCAACAGTGAAAGCCGTTTACGGGCAGTGGTACCAGGTTATATGCCACGTGCGAGACAACGAATTGCTGCTGACTATGCTTTCGCAGGCCACGAGAGGCAGCACTGTTCTGGTATGATCGAGGGAAAGCTAGTTATTGGATTCTGGCTCTAACTACAGCATGTGTTGCTGCCGGTATTAGATTCCAGACCATTTGGATAGCGAGAATGACCTTGACGATCGTCCTGCTACGGGTACATCTGTGGGTGATATGATGGGAGAGGTTATTGGCGGCCATGCTTCATTTCCATGCTTTGAAACATCCGAGAAATCTAACTCCTTATTAGGCTCATCGAGACAACGACTTTGATGCGAACAGTGTCAATCGCAGCCAGGCAGTGAGTCCATCACTATCTTCTCTGCATTGTCTTACACCGCTACAGAACTACACGACTTCCGAGGCGAGCACATCTGAATCTGGCACGCTCATGCCTTGTGAACAACCTCATCCCGACGACTCCCCGCTCAGCTCACTCTCACCAACGGCCGACAGCATGAATTTCACGCGTGGGAAGAAACGAAAGTACCTTAATGACGAAAATCCTCCTGAGCAAGTGCAGAAGTCTTATAGGTCTCTTGTCCGACATACAGATAAATTGCAATCACACGCTTTGAAAGTCGCAACTAGCTATTCCAAGTTTGAGGACGAGAAGGTTGCCTTGAAGGAGCAAGTTCGGAAGCTCGAGAAAGAGAATTGCCCCTTGAAGGAGGAAAGGGTCACAGTGAATGAGGACAAGGTCGCCTTGACGGAGCGGTTTGGGAAGCTCGAGAGAGAAAATACCACTTTGCAGGAGCACTTCGCCGCTCACGTGAAGGAGATTGACGCCCTAGAGAAGCAAAATGCAACGACCAAAGCGAGATTAGTAAGTCCACAACGATAGTTTGTTCGACTCTAGGATTGCTGAACGAAAACAGAGACAATTGGAAGCCAAAGAGTCTCAGTACACCGTGATTGATGATCACGTGAAGGCTACAACTCTTCAGATAGCAGAGTGGAAACCAGCCGTCGTGACCGCGAACAACGAGCGTGATGCTGCGATGAAAGCTCTGACATCTGAACGTCAATCTCACGAAGATGATCAGCTGAAGAGCCGCAAGCATATCTCTAACCAAGCTGCGCAGATCAGGACTCTGGAAATGCAGCATGCCGCGCAGATTAGAGTAAAGGAGGAGAAACATGCCGCACAATTCGACGAGCATAATAACGACGTTGCGGCTTTGGGAAATCAGTATGCCGCGCAGATCAAGGACCTAGTAGAAACTCAAGCCGCACGATTCAACGAGCTTGTGGATCGAGTGAAGAGGTACAAATGAGTTGCTTGGACTCAGGATGCTTGATACGGAGACATCACTGGGTATGATAGTCCTTTGAATAAGCAGATACTCACCTACTTACACCAACACTAGACTTATAAAGTACGTCCTACTTTGTTGGGCCACATGCAGACTTGGTGCATCCAGGCTTATCAGGCTCGAAACATTCCAGTGGAGGGGATGAAGCATGTTACGAAGAGCTGAGGCGCTTCACTCGGCTCGAATGATGATTTTCGGTAATTACAGGTTTCCATGCTTCTAGCTCGCGAGGAGAGTGCTGCGTCATGTATACCTAGTTTCGGCTCAAGCATGTCTTTACTTTGGAATGTGATGAAAACAAGTGATTCCCATTCCCTCACGCTCGAATCCCCAATTGGATCCCATGCGCGGGTACGGTGTGTTGTGAAGGGGTCTACGATCCCCTTACAGACTTCTCAAAAACGTATCGACGTGCCTTGATGGACTGATAGGCCAGTAAGAACGCCATAGCTAAAGACATAAATCACCGCAGGATATTACCAGTATCTTGGGTCCATGGAGCATGAAGGGATTGAAAGGGGTATATTAACCAGAAGTATTCAGGAGCTCTCAGAGATACAACCAAAACGCCATCAGGATCAGCGTGTGAGACAGACTTGCATAGTGTCTTCCCGCTCGTTTCCGATCACCTATGCTTCGCTACGAAGCGGCAATTGTGCTTGATAAAGATGTACTGGATGTACGCAATCGACACTGCATATCTGCATGGGAGACCGAGTTGCGGCTTCCAGTCTTGAAGCGCACTTCTTCGAATGAGTGGGCTCATGTTCTCTGATTTCTGTTTGCTGCTAGTCCGGGCGTGAATTTTATCGTCAACGTCGTTACAATCTGGTCCCCACGCAGAAAGCATTGCGAATCCGACGGATAAGGCAGAGTGCAGTGTTCTTCAGGGGGTTCCCAATATCCCAGCTTGTACCATTCTCCCTTAGAGCCCTTTGCGGCGAGATGTGCGCTGTCGATCACTCTTCCATGCTCTTCGTCAAGCTCGGATGAAAAAATGTCCTTTCTTTGCCACTGCGAAGCTCATAGCGCGCTGCTTCTGCTAGGGAAGAATCCCCAACGCGTTCATTATCTGCATTCTGCAGATCTGAGCCACGATCGACTCTATGCGCTATCACCATGGGGTGCTAATGTAGTCAGTCATCCTAATGGAGTCCTTCTCTGGTTGCCGTGAGAGAGTATGGCCGTCTGAGAATGTTGGCGATATTCCGTCGCTGTGATTCAGTATATCGTCTTTCTCGCACTGGCTTTCGCAGACGCGTGCAACTTGGTCTACCTAGGGTTCGGCTAGTACAGAAAGGGCAAGGACGCTCGCTTAATGTCTGGCCTTTCTTCTCGTCCAGACGTCTGAAACTTTGTTCGCACTTACCATTCTTTGTACCTAGTGCGCGAAGCCTGTAGTTTGCTGAGCAATAACATGCATACACGCAGCGTGACAATGGGCTGGCCAGAGGCAACTAACCGGGGAAACAAGACTTCAGGGCTTGACATCATGCTAGGAGTGTCCGGCACCCAGAAAGAGTCTGTCAACACTGAGCTGTACAAAGAGAAGACTGGCGGCATCCTAGACTTTCCACCAAAGAAAGACGCTGCTCATCAACGGAAGACTTGGTCCATAGCAGAGTGTAAGAAATTGCGGAAGTGGCGGGAAGAAGGCCAGAGCTTCTGTGATCTCTCAACGGTACGTCCCTTGATTATCAGTACCGTTTACGAAACCCCTGATTAACATCACTACAGCACTTTGGTGTGTCGGTTTCCGCCGTAACTCAGCGATATTGCAAGGTCAGGCCTTCGGTCGATAGACAATGGTATTGTTCTGACCGTCTTATCACACAGACCATCAGTGATGAACGCGACGGTCTGGTAAGTCCCTACGGATCCCCATTACAGATAAGGACTCTAAAAACCTCTTTCGTGAAACAGAACTTAGATATATTTGAGAGCGAACACGAGCCTGAACCACGTTTCCTCACCACTTGTGTGAGTAAGGGAGGTGCAGCTGAGGAGGACCACGCACAGAAGGTATATGCGACCGCTCTGCAGTCTCGAAAATTCTTAATATTTAATTAGAAAGTTCAGGCCGATAAATCTAGCGCCAACCGCATGGAGTTTAATTCTCATCAAGCCGTTGATGCGTCTCATAGTTGCCCGAACGGACAACATGTACGTAGCTCGGTTTCTCTAGAGCCACGACCAGAACCGATGGTCATTATGAGCCGTTCAGTCTCCGCGACAACGGGCGGTGAATCCCGGAAGCGACGTCGTTTCGCTGACGGCGGCGACGCACAGGATGAAGTGGAATGGGGGTATCGAGATACACATATGGCTCTTTCAGTCCGTATAGCCGACTTGCAAGATGATGTCCTGAACGCGACCGAGAAATCTAGACAGCTCAGAGACATCAATTGTGCGTTAGAAACAGATATTGAGAAGCTAAAGGCCGCGACGGTCGAAGATAGTTCGAATAACGAGGGGCTCCGGACGAAGCTTCGCGAGCAGACCGAGTGTAACGTTGCGCAGCTCAAAGACCTCGACAAGCAGCATGCCAAGGAAGTCACAGACCTGAAAACCCAGCATTCAGCAAGACTCAAGGAGTTGGAAGATCAAATCGTGAAGTACAAACGGGTTATTGCGGCATGGAATGCATAGTGTACCGGTCTGCAAACTGTACGAGCCTAGTCGAAGAAGAAGGCACTTTGGTATGTAAAGCTGTCTTGCTTCTCAAAGCCACTTCTACCTGGGTATCAACAACCGGATCGAACATGATAATCACAAGATTTTTCTGTACAAAGTCCAGATTTTCAGAAAGAATGTACCGTTAAACGGCGCTTGTAAAAGAAACGCTATGACGGCTTCATAGGAGGCTGATAGACCAATGGAGGCTTATAGTTGAGTAGGCAGATCGTCCAATGTTCTGCTGTGCTCGATCTAATCATCCCACAGCAGGGTCCAAAGAGGGGGTTGGACATGAAGACAAGTCGATGAAGCTCAGGAGGGTACATCATGCCTTAAGCTGGGATAGCACGTATGGAAGGCCTAAGAAATCAGCATGTATTACACTTCAGATATCAGATCGTCTTTATTGCCTAACAGTGGATCCCCCACCTAGGGCCGACGGGCACCCCTAGGTATCCACTTTTACTGCCCTGGCCTGCAAAAAAAAAATTTAATCGCACTCACCCACCTCATCACCAGATTCATGCAACTACATGCTACATGAACCGGTTACAAGCAGACCGTGTGAAGTGGCTCTTGTCTAGATACCTCGGCGTATCCAAGTTAAGATGCGGATGCGGAACATGATCAATTGAGACAACTGATTCCCCAGTCAATTCGACAACGAAGATTGACACGATAGCTGGAAGGTCCAACCTAGTCTGGGAACGAGTGCTATCCTTGGTGTACCCATATTCTGGTCTACACAAGCGTCGGCTACGTGACAAGGTGGTGGTAATTGCTCTTCCTCTGCTTCTGACCGACAATTAGAGCCCTTCATGTCGAGAGCGTCTTTTCGGTCCTTGCACAGCCCAATCTAGTAGCCAGCCTCTCTGCATTTGACTTCAGCTCTCAGACTGTGGCAGTAGTGGCCACTTCCAGGCCTCTGCAACGTACCCAGTTCTTCTGTCCAATCGTAATGAAAGATGGCGAATCTATTGGATGGCCAAACCTGACATTTTCGAAGAAACCTGACAACCACATTGGGTTCAAGCCTGATCTTTATGTTCAATTATTACGTCAAAGACAGTACACACGGCCACACCAGACTGAAAACTGGCGATCCCGTCCGATCTCGCATACACAAACAGTCTAGGGATCAATTAGTAGTTGGGTGGGTGAACACCAGCGAATCCTGATTGCTGTGTGTGAAATTATCTTTTGGTCCTTTTGAAAAACACATCCACTCTCAAGATCCGCAGCTGCCGGACCCGATTGCATTAGCTTTAGTCGTTTGCGCCAAGAAAACAATCTGGCCACATTGGACCCAGAAAAAAGGAAATTCTCTGAATTGGGAAGAGTCACGGGCAATATCAAGGAGATTGTCGTACACATCGATGGCTGGCTCTCCTCGCCAGGGGTTCATGGCCTGAAATGGCCCCTTGAGCGGTCTGGGGACGGTAATGGCCGTTCGCGTGGCTTGGAGCAATTGACCGGATAGGGGAAGGACAGCGTGTGCATCATTCAAAGAGACATCGAGACTGGATCGCTATCACTGCGACTTCTACCATATCAATAAGAAGCCAAGCCAGTGGCATCTCAAGGCGCACAAAAGTCCTACGCAATCCTCCACCAGCACTTCCTCGACCGATCCTGTTTTAGCCATGAGAGTACCTACGGCAAGACTCGGCCAGCGAGTTTCCCTGCGGCTGACTCCAAGGCTCCTACAGGTATAGGAACATCATTTAACATTAAACCAGGAACTGCTGATGGAGGTGGCGCCATTGATCGACGTCCACACACATTTCCTTTGATCAGACTCGACCTCTTGCGAAGAAACAAGTTCTGTAATTGTGCATGAGGCTGGTGATGCGAGTCACATACCATTCCGGTCCTTGCTCCTCAAGCGCAGCTGCCGCGCTTATGCTTAATTCCGAGAACCTCAATTGAAGCACAGCGTGGCCATCCCTCGGAATCGATGAATCGAATTGAGCGAAGAGCACTCTGTTGCTATTGGAGACTGCTGTACGTAAGAGCATTCTAAGTCAGCGACTCACTGCTGGCGATATCCGATGTCATACAATAAGGGGACAACGTTAAGAAATCCTTGTAGGTCATTTGAGAATTTCCAAGGTTGTGTGAGTGACTGCCAGGGTCGCCGGCAGCATGCAAGGAACGAAGAGCTGTAACCATTTCCTTCATGTTCTGCAGCCATTGGAAGGTCGAATGCACGGTGATCTGGCAAAACACGCATTTCAGTGAATGCCATATACCCCGGACCGATGTTGTGATCCAGCTCACGGGTCTGGAATCATGGCGGCCAGAAAATGAAGATCTCACAATATGGGCACTGATACTGTTTGACATCCTTGGGACTGGCGCTATGGCAAGCTTTTCCTCGGTGTTCTCCTCCGTAGAAGGCTAACACAAGGAGAAAGGAGGAGAATGTGCGAATCCATAACAATGATCTTGTATGAAGCGAGAGACTGCCACGCGTGTACAAACGTATAGTTTTGCCTTTCCAAGCTAAAGAAGATAGCACATAACGGCAGGGGGTCACACCATGAAATGGAAAACATATAGGGTCTCCTGTGTTTCAATGCTATCATGCTATCTCTCGCCTTAATAGCTTTTCTCGGAGTACTCAGATGTATCAGTTGCTTCGTGTCGGCTTTACTTGGACGTTGAATGCCCCCCCTTCATAGGATGACCGAACATACTTGGTACGGAAAGTCTGTCTACCCAAAGTAACGCAGGAAACCCCATAGCCAAGACTGTGAAGTCGCTGGTTTCTACGAGATCACATGGCCGACTGGTATTAAGAAAACGGATAATCTGCCCTTTGCGCAACAAGAGCGTTGTGTTTTGTTCCTTGCCCGAGGCAAACCCTGTCTGCGCAGATGCAGCAAAGGGAATCGACCGAGAGAGAGCAGCATCCTCGAAAGAGGCTCTCCATAGCGATGAGATCTTCTCCCAGGCTTTCTCGACCTGCTTCGATACCCAAGGAACAGTGGCAAGGTGCTACTGCCAAGTTAACTGCAGAAACGACGGGTCAGCGAAGTCCCTCCAAGCCATTGCTAGTCATGTGTTCGATGTTGTAGGACTACTGGGCTCATATTCAAGCCCTCGAAAATACATAAGCGAGTGTGTTTCTATCCAAGCTGGCCTTAGCCTTGTTGTAGCATGACTCGTGCCCCCACTTCGCCAATTCCAAACTCAGACAAGATTCTCTCGGTGCATCTGCGTCTGGCATCCTGACCTGTATGGCTATTGGCAGTAGGAAGACTCGGTGCTACACCCAGGAAGGCTGGCCGGATCAACTGTTACAGTGGTATAGGAGTAGCCCATACTCTGGTTGATATGCTGTAGCTGGGACATCTACGGCGAAGGGATCGTCATGTGTTGACTCTAGCATGCGGACAGAAGAAGATGCCGACGCGCTGTCAACCGGACACTTTTAATGGGAGCGTACATCCTGAGAACTCTGATATTCATGTCGATCACACAGAACAGTAGGGTTTTTGACGCTCACATGGTGCTCGCTCGTTCTCATCTCCGTCGATCCCATGTCTGGGAGTTGTTGGATCTGCGTCTTCCGCAAGACTCTGGGCGGTATCAAACGTGTGCCGTTGCCCGAGTCTCGATGAAGATTTCGCGCAATGGTGGCTCGAACGAGCTTCCAAGTAGCTGCATCTTGCTTGATCTTGAATGCAACGAGACACCAATATGCACCAACTACCTCCTAGACCCTATTGATATCCTCCTCCGAAGTCCTATTGATCGTTATGGAAATTGAATGCCACCAGCGCCCTCCGCCATACGCCAAATGGGGGCCTGGGAGGTGTTGCGAGATGGCCAGTGGCTCAAGCACCTTTTATATATTTCTATGTATTGGGAAAAGATTGTAGTATCGCCGAGTTCACAAATCACACTGTAGTGTTGCCATGCTAATCCTTCCCCGTCTGATCGGAACGGAAAATTGCACGAGCGGCTTGTTAAAGCCCAAGCTGATCATCTCAAGATCTTATTCCACTTTCATCAGGCGCAGAGGTCGATATCGGCTTCTCGAAATGGGTCAGGGGAAACACTGTCGTCTTTCATCTTTTTCGACGCCCAACGATCAGTGAGGAGCCCCATTGTGGCGTAGCGCCAATCTCTCATCTGACTCCGCGCCCGACGACTAGTGATGCACACCCATCATTTACCGCATCGCTTACTAGCGATAATTATCGTAATTGACGATAAATAAAGATTGTTATTTACTGTCAGTAACGCACTAGTAGAAGAAGTGTTCTATTAATAGTATATCTAATACTTGACAACAATAAATAGTTATAAAATCTAAAAATTTGTTGCTATCGACAAAACTTCTAAAATCAATAAGATATTCGAAGAAAAAAACAAAAAAATTTCAAAACTTTTAATTACTCCGCGAAACAGGTCGGGTTGGGTCGGGTTTCGAGCTCTAAAACTCAACCCAAAACGGGTTAGATATTGTCCAAGTTAATCCAAGTTATTGTTTGAATTAAATTAAGTATTTATCAAGTTATACTCGAACCCAATAGTGCGCTAAAAGTTCTTTCGCTAATCTCTAATAATAACGCAAACGAGTTCAAATTATTAGATTTTGTAGTAATCTTTCTAGTTATTTTTTCGCTAAACTTTGAATATACAATGCAAGAAACGTATATCAAAGACATTCAAATTCTAGTAACTCAATAATAAGAGTCTTTGATACAAGCAAGTTTTTATGCTAGTCTTAGCGTTAATTGCTAGTCTTTAATTAGTAGTTCGCTATAAATAGTATGTAACATTGTTTCGTTATAGAAGCTCGCAAATTCGAATTTTATTTAAAATATTTCTTTTTTTACTTTTAATTTTAACAAATAAGTTGAAAGCAATCAAACTTATTAAAAGATTTGTCTCAAATAAATCTTAAACGTTTGTTATAATCGCTTTAATTACTAAGTTATCTAAATAATTTACAAAAAAAAGAAATTGTTTATAAAAGAATCTTTTTTTGCATTTTAAATCTTCTTTTTTTTCTATATAATAATAAATGAGTTGTTATTATTGTTAAGAAAAAGATTATACACTTCGCAAAAATATGCGTTTATAACAACAAAAAATTAAATTGTTAAGCAATATAATAGTTCGACGACACAACAACAATAACATTAGATATTAATAAAAGTCGTAATTATTCTATACACTTAATTTTATTTGTTTGTTCAATAAATCTAATTAATTATTAACGTCTATATATAAGAGAAAGCATATTAAAATTAATCTTTAATAAATTTTGTTTTTTACAAATTAGTATAGCAAACGCATAGAAAATATTTAAGAAACGCTTAATATTAATACGTGTAAATGTTATTTTATAATTTAGTATTTTATCGAATTTGTTAAGGCGATAAAATTATTAAAGCAATAATTACGACTTTTTCTAATACTTAATAACAATGTTGCGTTATTAATAAAAATAAATGTATATTAAAAACTTATTTTGCAAATTAAAATTTATTGTGCGAAATAAAGTAAATTGAAGCGAGTATTAAACTATAACAATTTAATTTGTTTCGAATCTATCTTAAGTTAAAGCAAATTTTGCGCAATTTAATTTAAGTTATTTGCGAGTTATATTCGAATTTAATAGCGCATTAATTAAGCAATTAATTATTAAAAATTAGCTTTAAATAATAAGTTAAACAAAATAAATATATATAACTTTTTAGCAATCTTTCTATTTATTACTCTTTTATAATTTCAAAATATATTTAGAATTAGTATTAATAAATTTTGATTTAATAATTTAAAAAGACGCATAAATTTACATTTACGCATCTTTTTAAATTTCTAAATTATTTTAAGCTTTTAAATTATTTTAATACTTTTAAATTTCAAGATTAACAATTTAACTCTCTTAGATATTGGTTTTTTTTGTTTTTATTTTAATAAACAAGTTAAACGCATTTAAAACTATTAAAAAAATTGTTTTAAAAAGATTTCGAATCTTTAATCTTTAATAATTAATAATTCAATTATATTATTTATAATGCGTTTAATCTTTAACTAAGCTAATGTTAAAATCAACATAATTAAAAATTAATCGTAATGCTCTAATTACTAAGTTATTAAAATTAATATATAAATGTATATATTATAACTAAACTATAAAGATTTTATAAAAATTGCAATTACAACTCTATTAATGTTTGTTTTAATCTTTATTTTTAATAATTTTTTTATTTATTACTTTTTTAAACTATAAATGCAAGATAAAGAAATTGTGTTCGAACTATATTTTGTTATTATACATAGCTTTATTTCTTAATTATCTTTTGCTTTATTATTTAAATTTTAATAACTTAATTAACAAAAATTTGTTTAGAACATTTATTTTTTGTTTTAATTTTTAACAAATAAGATAAAAACAACATAATAAATTTTTTTTTTTAAAAAAAGATTCGAATCTTCAATCTTCGTTAACAAAGAAATTCAAAAATATTACTTATAATGCGTTCAATCTTCGATTAAGCTAACATTAAGATCAACATTCTTAACTCTTTATTAACGACGCTTTGATTGTTAAGTTATTAAGACTATTTTATAATCGCAAATGTTAAAAAGAAAATATAATAAATTTATTAAACTTAAAATTATAGTTTAATCGAATTATGTTTTTTTTTCTATTTTTAGCAATTTTTTTATGCATTGCTTTTTTACATTACAAATATAATATAAAAAAATTATATTTAAAATATATTTTATTATTATACTTATTTTTAATTTTTAGTTTTGCGAAGAATTGTTGATTGCGAATAAAATGCGTAGAAAGTATATTACAATATTTTAACGTAAAGTATTAATAATTTTTTTAATTGTTTATACATTAACTAAAGCAAAAATGAAAAATACGAAATTTTTTTTGTTATAAATGCAAGTGCTTAGATTAATTTGCTAATAATTTTATCAAAAAATCTATAAGATTCGAAAGAAAATTCTAAAATTGCGTCAACTATAATTAAAAATTTAAAAAAATAATATTATTATTATTTTAAATATTTAAGTTAGTTTATTTAATTAAAAGATAAAATACAAGAGTTTGCGACATATTTAAGACAATATTTGCGATATTTGAGATGCGAAAAAAAATAACAAAAAAAAAAGTTCTAGATTTGCGTCAATTATAATTTTAGATTTGCGTCAATTATAATTCTAAGTTTGCGTCAATTATAATTAAGAATTTAGAAAGATAATAATATTGTTATTCTAGATATTTAAGTTAATTTATTTAGCTAAGAAATAGAGTGCAAAAGTTTACGACATACTTGAGACAATATTTGCAATATTTAAGATATAAAGAAAGATAACAAGAAAAGAAAGTTCTAGATTTGCGTTAACTATAATTAAGAATCTAAAAAAATAATAGTATTGTTATTTTAAATATTTAAGTTAGTTTATTTAATTAAAAGATAAAGTGCAAAGATTCGCAACATATTTAAGACGACATTTGCAATATTTGAGATGCGAAAAAAAATAATAAAAAGTTTGTTGCGCTATTTTGATTAAATAAAAGCGTAATATAGCAATGTTATTAAAGTTCAATATTATGTATTTAAATGTATTAAACTTAATAGCAAAGTCGATTTTTAAATTGTTTTGTAATATAAATAACAAAATGTTGCGTAAAAAGTTTTAAATCTTTAAACAATACATATAATATTTTTCTCAAATTGTTCGCTTTAAAGCAAGAGACAAAAGTTATAATAAAATTAATATTATACTAAGTAATTTGTTTAAAGTAAACATACTTAGCAAATATAATTTATTCTATTTTTAGCAATCTTTTTAATTATTATTAATTGCAATATTATGCTTAATATTTATGCGATATCTTTTAATTATTATTAAGATACAAAATCAAAAAATAATTAACATATATTTTTTAAAAAAAATTCGAATTTTTATCTTTTTTGTTTTTGATTAAGATATACTTTTTCGAATTTTAAATAAAATTATTACTTAAAATTTGTAAAGTTTAAAATAATATATCAAGTATTTATTTAAAATGCTTTAATTATTAAGTTACTTAATTATATTTTAGAAATTAACAATTTTGCATTATTTAAAAACAATTTAAAATATATTTATTAAAATATATTTTACAAAATAAAGTTACAACTAAAGTGTTTTTTTTTAAAACTTTGTTAATACTTGTTTGTTATTAATAAATTAAGAAATAAATTTGTAAAATTAATATATATTATTATTGCATGCAATTATACTAGCTTTTTTTCTTTATTGTCGCTAATGTATATTGCGTCGTATATCTTATTTAAATTTTTCTTATATATTTTTATTTTATTTTAAACATTATTGAAATTTATGTTTTTAACAATCTTTAATTTCAAATTTAAATGTTTCTATTAATACATATTTTTTACAATATTATATTAACGAAGAAGCATAAAAGTTCGTATAATTGCAAAATTATACAATTTATAAGTTATATACAATTTTGACAAAATAAAGAACAAACGTTCGCAAAACACATTAATTAAAACAAAAACAAAAATATTTTGTACTAAACGTACTATTATTAATAATTGATCTTTTAATTGTTATTATTGATCGAGAACGCTAGTTTTTTCGAAATACTTTATTGAAACTATAAAAAGCAATTAATGTCGATTTTTTGTTTTTGATATATTTAAATATAGTTTAAAGTAACGATAATTAAAAAGATTATTAAAAATGTGCTTTTAAGTTCGAATAAACATATTATATTTCTTGTATTAAATAAATTCGTCGTTAATTATCAAAGTTTTCTTTTTGTTTTTTTGTAATATATCGTTAAGATTTTTAAGATTTTTTTTAACTTCAATCGATTAAAAGCTTAAGATCGAAGATTTTTTATATTGCGTTTTGTAAAAATTGTAGTTTTTCTTTAATAAAATTTAATAAATGTTGACTCAAAAAAGTTCGTATCTTTTATATATCTCTTAAGCTTAATTGTTTTGTTTAAAAAGACTATTATTTATTATAGAATACAATAATATAATCTTGCTATATAAATAGTCTAAATTACTTTAAGTTTTATTATAGTATTGTGTAAGCTTTTTCTTTGCGATTATAATTGCGTTAAATACTTTTTTTTTATAATATTTGTTTGTTTCGCAATTTAATTTTAATTTAATTTAGCTTGTTAAACAAATTATTATAAATTAAAAAGATATAATAAATAATAGAAGTCTTAGTAATACTAAGTATCTTTATAAAGATACAAAAGAACTTAATAATTTTAATTATATATATTATTTGCTTTTATTTAAATTTAAAGAGTTTTAAATATTTGTATTTAAATTTCGCAAAAAATACAATTAAATTGTTTCGCAAATTGTAGATTTAAATTAGCATATAATAAATAAAGTTTTAACAAATTTTTACGTTTTAAAACAATTTAAGAGACTTAATTCGATTAATCTTTAATATATCTTTATTTGTTTTAACTTTTAGTTGTTTTTGTTCGATTTGCATCTATTGTATTTGCATAAAAGATTTTTTTCGCTTGCTATTAGCATTAACGTAAATAGTTGATTTTCGCATTTATATAACTATTAGCGACTAAGAATGCACACAAAGATAAATAGAAACAATGTTATTTTTATTAATGTTATAGATAGCTTACGTAAAATAGTGTCTAAACGATTTTTGTTTTTAATTTAATTCTTTTGTAGTTTTTTGTTAATTAAATTCGTACATATTGTTTTAAAAAGCGTCTTTATCGCAAGTTGCAAAACATATATTAAACAAAATATATATTTAATAAAAGTATTATTGTTTACATTGAAAACATTTGTAGCGTTTTAATTAAATTTATTATTATTAACATTGTTATTATTGTTCTTCTCTTAATTTTTTTTATCGAAGATATTGTTTAATATAGATTTATACGTAATTGCACTAAAATTGATATATTGCAAAAAACTTATTATAAAGATTTTGTTATTTAATGCGTTATTAATAATAATAGTTAAAACTTTGTTTAAAACTTTGTAAAAACTTAATGTTCTTTTAACTAAATTTGCAATTCTTTGATCTAAATGCTTGCTTACGAAATGCTCGAATTTTAAAACAATTTCGTAATATTCTTAGTTATAATTAATAAAGAACGCAATTATAACTAAGTAAAATTAACAATTAAAAGTTAATTAAGCATTTATAGTAAACGAAAGCTTTATTTTGTTATTTAAGAGACGTTTTAACAAATTTTTTTTCTCTTTAATTAATCGCTTTATTACATAATTTTTAATTGTAAAAACGCTTTAAAGAATAATATTTAAATTAAAATAACAAAAAAGATATAACGTTTTAACATTGTTTATTATGCAAAAAAGCAAATTAGTAGCTACAATTTATTTTTCGAATTAATTGTTAAAGTTTTTTTAAAATAATCTTTTATTATTAAGCAAAATACTACGATCTTTAAAATTCTAAAATAATAAATTATTAATTAAAAGAATTTAAACAATATTAATTATAGCAATCTTTTTGCTAATTGTTCGAAAAAGATAACAAAAAATAATAAATTAATTTTTTTTAGCAACTTTTAAATTGTTAATTAAATTAATTTTTTATTTGTTAACGTTTTAATACAATTGTTGCTATTAAAATGTTTGCTAAGAGTTAAAATTTCGTTGTTGTTCGAAAAGTTATAAGTTAAAATAGCGTCGCATTAAATATATATAACAACTAAGTTATTATTTTTAATTATAATATTCTTAAAATATAGATCTTATATATTAGAACGTTTTGTTTTATTATTTTAATATATATTCTTTTTGACGCTAAGTTTTTTTGCATTGTTTTTGTAAAATTAGTAAATTTTTTGTTATTACTTTTTAAAGATTGTGCGATATTCGTTATTATAAACAAAGTATTGTTTATTTTTATTTTTAATTGTTAACTTATTTGAAGTTGCAAAGTTATCGAATACAATAAATTTAATATTGATAACGTCTACTATTTAATTAAATAGATTAATAGTAAATTGAGACATTAAGATTAATAGAAGTAAAACAAATTTATTAAAAATATTAACAAATTAATAAGTACAAATCTCTTTATATAAGAGAAACAAGAGCGAAGATACGTTTTTACACATTTTTATAATTATTTGATCAATTAATTAAATTGTTGAAGCGCTAACGATTAGCGATTAAGTTTGAATCAATTATATTAAAATTCGATTTTTTGTTTAATTTAACTTATCAACTTATTTAAATTATAAAATCAACAACAATTGCTAAACGCAATAAAAATTACATGACGAAACATCTTTTAAATATGTCTCAAAACAATTTTTTCAATTTATCGAGTTTTTTAAAAGATAATTACGACGAAGCGCAAATTAAAGAGAATCTTTTGAACAACATTTAATTAACAACAAAAGATTTAATATTGTTATTATTTAAACTTTTCTTAAACGCTATAAATACTAGATTGTCGTCTAAAGAGCAATTTATTGCATTCTCGCAATTAAATAAACAATCGTTTATTTTATAAAAGCGATCTTCAAATGTTAACAATTAAACGAAAACAATTATTAAAAAACTAACTTGTACTCTATTTTTAAAAAAGAAAAGAAAGCAAAAATACAAATTTAATAATAAATTTATATGATCGTTATAAAAGCTTTTGCGTACTTATTATATTTTAACAACTTTAACGCTTAAAAAGATTAAACAATATTAAAAGTTAACAAAGCTAATAATATTACAACTTTCTTTTTTGCGCTTAATTAAAAAAGTGTTTTACAATTTATATCGAAAGAATTTTTGTATTCAATTTGTAACGCTAAAGATATTGCAAAAGATCGCAAAAACTATATTAATTTTTGAATTACATTATAAGCGATCTAGTATTTTTGTTTAAGTAAATTTAATTTTGTATTTAGTTAGCAATTTTTGCGCTATTTACGCCAAAAAAGTAATTTTGCAATTGAAGAATATAAAATTGATTAAATTTTTACGATTTATTATGTTGTCGTAAAAGAGCAAATTAGTATATCTATAACGTATAGTATATAATATATAAAGTATTTTTAATTATTATTCTAGTAATTACAATTAACATTTAAATAAATTCGCGTTTTTTAAGATACAAATTGTAGCAAACAATTATCTTAAACAATTAATTTATAAAACTAAAAAAATTCTTTAACATTATAGTAAAAATATCAAAATTAAATATAATTCGATTCTAGTTCTTTAAGACTTTTTTATTAAAGCTTTTTATAATTAACGCAAATGTGCGTTTCGTTTTTTCAACATTCGCGTTTGCGTTTTAATTATACTTTGCGAAATCGTAATTCTTAAGTTACTAAAACGCTAACTTAAAAAGATTGTATTAATTATTTTTGTTAATTTTGCGAAAGTCTTTTTTATGCGTTAACATATTGCGTCAAGTTGTTATCTTAATTCTAAAAAAATATTCGTAAAAAGATAATATTTCTACTCGCATAACATTAATTTAGTAAAGATTAATATATAAGTTGTGCGTAATAATACGAAGTAAAGATATTTTTTCGTCTTATAAATTTAATGGAATTGAGCTATAAATTAGATGTTTATAAGTTTAAAAATTGACGCATCGATTTACATAAAAGACTTTTCTAATTATAATAATTATAAGCGTTTGTTACATTTTTTATACTTTATGTTAATCAATTTTGCGAATTTTCTTTTTTTTGTTAATTTAACATTGCTAACTAATTATTATCAAATAAGACGAAAAGACTTCTAGAAATAATATATTGTCTTTACATTTTTTTTCTCTTTAAATATACGAAATTCTTGATTTATATATATTATTAACATAAATTGCGAACATAAATAATTACAAAAATAACTAAAAAAATTATATTTAGTATAGCTTCGCTATTTAAGATATTTTCTTATAATAAATTGTTATTATCTTCGATAGTAAATTTTTCGCTTAAATTGACGCTCTTCTTCTATGCGATTTAATTAGTATAACGATTTTGATTAACTTTAGCAATTGTTAATATTAACAATATTTAAACAACAAATATAACAATTTTAATTTATCGCTTATATGTAAAATTTGTTAAAAACGTTCTTTTTAAAGTTTTTTAATTTTTCTTGTTAACATTTTGTTATTTCGTAATTTTTTATAGTTTTCGAAAATAATAACGTTCGAACAATTTATTGATCTTTTTTGTTAATTTAACAATCTTTTTTGTCTTAATAAAGTTGTTTATTTAATAACGAGACTTTTTAATATTAAGATTTAAGCTTAGATTCTTCTTTGTTTTGCGTTTTTATTGTAAGTTTTTAAGATAATTTTAAAGATCTTTAGTAAATGCAATAAATATTAATTTAAAATAGAATTTTTAATTAGCTATGCAATATTATTTGTATTTATTTTTTTAATTATTGTTGCAAACATAACGTATCTAATAAGTTCTTTAAATTGACTTTTATTTCATTAAGATCTTCGCGCTTTAAATTAATTAGCTTCTATTAATTATATCGTAAATTATAAATTTTAAAAACAAAACGTAAATTTAATTTTGTTAATGTTTTTTTCAATTGTATTATTCTTTCTACAATGTTATACAATAATTCGAATAAAAATTACAAAAATAAATTAATTAAATGCGAATATTAAATAATTTTAACTATAATGCGAAATTTTTTGTTAAAAGCGAGACTTAAATACATTCGTTTTTAGTGCGCTTTTCACAAAACTTCATATTAAGCATCTAATTAATAGAATAATTGCTACAAATTATTACAAATTATTTAATAATAATTCTTTAATAACAATAAAATAGTGCAAGATACTAAACTAATTTTAAAATTCAAAATTTATTATTAAATGTTGCAAATATTTAATAAACAAAAGAACTTACATAAATATAGCTTGCTTAATAATCGTAGAAAATAATGTTTTTGTTTTAAAAATTTTAATCAAGTAAATCTTCGCTTTAGAATTTGTAATTTTTCGTTATATTAATATTCGCATCTTAATATTGTTAACTATTTATATTATAATTCGAATTAAAAGAATTAAATTTCTTTCTTAAATTAACTTCTTTAATATTCGCAAATTTGTTAATAAAAAGTTTGTTAAAAATAACAAACTAATTCGACGCTTAATAGCTTAAAAAGTTTCGCACATTATTAAGTATTTCGACGTTGTCAATTTTAACAAAGTTAAGAAAAGAAAGTTCAAACAAAAAAATAAATTACTTTGTATTGTTTTAAATTTATTAAAAATTAAAAAGCACTTTGTAATTATAGCTTTGCGTCAAATTAAAGTTGCGCAAAAAGTTGTAAAATATTGTTTAACGTTTAAATTTTTTGCGATTTTCGTACGAACAATTTAAAACAACATAATAATAAACTTTAAAATTAAGTATTATTAAGCAAAGAACGTACTTCGTATTTTGCAAAATGCGTTCGAATTAATACTAACGTCTTTGTACAAAAGTACGTTAATAGTTCGAGTTATTTTGTATTTTATTTATTATTTTATTAATCTTTAGTTTAGTAAATTTGTTTGCAACAATTTATGCAAAACGCATTACGTTAATAAAATTTAACTTAAATTTTATGCGTTAAATAATATATCTTAATTATATACATATTGTTTTTTGCTAAAGACAATAATTAATTTGTCTAAAATATATACTTTTATCTTTAAATTAAATTATCAAAGAAAATTTAATTTACAATTGTTTTTTTAATTTTAAGCAAAACAATACTAATTGTTATAGTAATTTATAAGCAAAGCGTAATTAAGCAAAGTACAATTAAGCGAAAAAAACGAAATTTAGACAAAAAGAGAAGCAAAAAGCGATATTTTTATTTAGAGAGTTTAATTTGATCTCAAAGTTAATTTTGAGATTAAACAAAAAACAACAAAACATCGCAAATTTAGCTTAAACTTTTTTTAATAATATTAAAAATTAAGATTTGAGCGAATCTTTGTACAATTAATAATTTGCGCAAAGCATATAAATAATTTAAAAAAAATGTTTAATTATAATTACAAAGAATATTTTTTGTCTTATATAATAAAAATGTAAGTTTGTGTTTTTAAATCAAAATGTTAATATTTTATCTTGCTTTTTCTATATTTGCGTCAATAAAACGTCCGATCTATATAATTCTTTAATATATATTAGAACTTTACTAATATTTTATTGCTCTAATATTAATAATACATTAAATTGCAAATATTTTTATTTATTTATTTATTGCTTTCTATATAATCTTAAACAAAAAATCGCGTTTTCTAAAACATTATATTGTGATCGAACAACATTAAATTATTTACTATGTACGAAAATATTATACAATCTTAATTAGAAAAATAACAAATAACTTATTTATTAAAGAGATACGCTCTTAATTCTTAAATATATTTTTGTTAAAACTTTTTGTTATTAACGCAAATGTGCGCTTTGCGATTGCAACATTTGCGTTAACGTTTTAGTTATATAATATAAAATTGTAGTTATTGTTTTATTAATGCGTCAATCTAAGAAAATTATATTAACTTTTTTCGTTAAATGTGCAAAGAAAATTTATATATGCAAATATGTTGCGCTAAATCGTTATTTTGCGTTTAAAAAAGTACTTATAAAAAAATAGCATTTTAAAATAAAGTTTTTAAATTTAGTAAACATTAATATATAGAGTTGTTTTAATTGCACAAAAGAAAGATATTTTGTCAATTTATATTATTAACGAATGCAAGCTATATTTAAAATATTAACAAATTTCGATATTTACGTATTTGTTTATATAACAAATTTTTTTAAGCAATGTAATTATAAGTTTATGTCAAATTTTTCGTAACGTTAAGAACTTATTTATGCGACGTTTTTATGCTTCGTTTATTATGTTTTGTCGAAATTAATAACGCAACATTAAAGTAAAAATGTTAAGATTTTCGTAATCGTAGAAGTTTTTAAGTTTTTAAAATATCTAAAAATTAAAATCTAACGTTCGTCGAGAGATTAATAAATAAACAACTACAATAATTGCTAAAAATATTATATTAATTTTAATCTTAATATTAAAGATATTTTCTCAAAATAAATTGCAATTATTTTTAACAATAGATTTTTTATTTAAGTTAACATTCTTCTTTTATGCGATTTAATTAGCATAAACATTTCGTTGCATTTTGTTCTACGTTAGCATTAAAAAAATTTAAACATCAACAACAACAAACATAATTTATTGTTCTCTTATACATTTTTTACGAATAATATTTTTTATTTGCGTTTGCTTTTGATTGTTAAACGTTTAATACAATAGTTTTGTTCGAAGCTTTCTAAGTTTGTATTGAATTGTTATTGTGTTCGTCTTTTTAATCGTATTTATTTTTTTCTCTTTTAATGTTTATATTTCGATTTGTTTGCGAAACTTAACGATGTATAAATTTCGACTTAAGTCTTTCTTATATTTGCGCTTTTTTTATAAGTTTTTAAAACAATTTTAATAATTTTTAGTAAAAGCAATAAGTGCGCTTTTGAAAACGATTTTTAAATAAATTACAATCGATTATTGTATTAATCTTTTTAATAATTATAAAGTGCTTCTTGTATCTAAAGTATCTTTATTATCGTTGTTTATTTAAGTAATTTTCGTAATTTTGAGTTCGATTTTATGCTATTTGTTGTTGTTTTATTTGAACTTATACATAAAGTGATCGCAAAACTAGACTAAGTATTGTATTTTTTCGTTTAAAAATTTTAATTGTATATAATTAAGTAACATCTTAATTGACGAAATTGCATCAACAAAAATAGATTGCGTAAATAAACGAAAATGCGAGCAAATTCGCTATACATGTGACGCAATTTAATTTGTTACAATTTGTCTTATTTTAAGCAAGATGCTTGCATCTTAAATATAGAAATTAATGTTAACAAAAAATCTTATATTTCGATAGATTTTAAATCTAATATTAAAAGAACTTATAAACATAATGTATCAACTTAAGAATTCTATTTTTATTAAGTCTTTTTCTAATAATTCAAGTTCGCATTCAATTTTTATAAACAACAAAAACAATATTGTTTTTTATAGCTATTTCACTTTATAATGTTGTTTAAATTGTCGTTAACAACTTTTCTTTAAGCATTGTATTTACTAATTTAACTTATATTGTAAATTTGTTTATAATAAAGTTAATTTAATGCAAACTAATTGTTATTTTATTAATTAATTATGTATAGACTAAAAAAGATTACTTTTTTAAAAATTATTAATATTGATAAAGTAAAACAAAGATAAATTAAATCTAATAATAAGTTCTTTTATATTACATTGTATTAAACTGAAATTAATAATCTTCTAAATGCATAGAAAAATGTCTAGAATTATAAGTCTTTCTATCTTAGATTTAGCGCATTATCAAGTTCAAATTTTATTCGAAAAAAATTCAAACTTAAATTAAGAAGTTCGAGTTGAGTTGTATCTATTAGATACTTAACTTATAACTTAAATTAACTCGAATCAAACAAGTTCGATTCGAGTAATATTTAACCTATTTCACGAAGTACTTTTAATATATTTTTAGTAAAAATTTGATTTTTTTTTTTCAAAATTCTAAAAATATAATATTATTTGTATATTTATCGAACAAACTTTAATAAAAATATATTATATTATAAGAATTATGCAATATTTTTTATATTTTTAATGCAAATATTATTAAAAAATAAAAAGAAGCAATTAGTATCTTAATAGATATATATATTTTTTATATAGATAACTACTAAAGCAATTATAGATCAATAAATATTTATTTTTTGCAATTCTATTAGAAATCTAAGAAAAAATATATACAAATTTGTCTATAGTTTTATCAAAAGTTATATATATTTTTAAAAAAAATTCTAACACAGAAATCAAAAATAAATTTGAAATATATAATATAAACAATTTATAGATACTTAGAATTTAATTTTAGACTATCTATTAAGATTTTAAAATTATTGCAAAAGATTCTATTATTATTAACAATTAGAAACTTTTATTAAAAAATCGACAAACTAGTATTCTATCTACAATAGTATTTTTGTTGTTGTTGTATTTTTTGTAATTGCGTTTGTCTAAAATAACAATATCTATAGATTAAAAACAATGTTTAATATTTATTTTTTTGTTATTTATTATAATTAATTAGTTTTGTTAGTATCTATTTTTTTGTTATTTCAAAATTAGATTGTTTATAAATAGAAATTAAAATATATTTGCACAATTAATTAATAGTTGATTGCAAGTCTTGCTATAGATAAAATCTATTATTAAAAATATTTGTTCAAAAGATACTAAGTTTATTGATATTTAATATAATTGTTTAGTTAAAGTTGTCAAAAAAAAATCGACAATATAAAATATTTGTTAGAACAATAGAGAATTATTGATTTTGCTTTATATATTATTACTAGTTAGCTATAGTTTTGTACGCAATTTAAATTAATAGTATTGCTTGCAAGTTTTATAAATTTTTTTATCAATATATATATACTGTTTTAGATATTGGAGAAACTCTAATTTTTTGTTAATTGTTGCAACAATATACTAATTAGTCGAATAAAAATAGTAAATAATTAAATATATATTAGTTATCTATTTATTAAATTGATTGTTTTAAAAATAAATAATATTGTTTTTTGTATTTAATTAAGATATAAATATTGTTTATATTCTATTTGTATAAGAATAGTTTGCACAACTATAGAACTGCTATAAATATTGTTTAGTTTTCTTTTATCTATTAATTATATAGTTTAGATATATTTAATTAGATTCAGATATCTTTTGTTGCTTGTAAATAAATTGCAATTTTTTTTTTATATTTTAAGATTATTTTAGAAACAATAATTAAATAACTAAATTTTAATAAGTTTGCTAGTATTTAAATTTTTAGTATTATTAATAGTATAGATCTTTAAAACAATTTTGCTACAAAATAGAGAAACAATTAAATCGATTTATAAATATATTATAAATTAGTATTAAATCTGATTAGAATTAGAATTTTTAACTAAAATATTTATTTAACTTTTTTAGTAAATTATTATAAACAATATAATCGAATAATATTGTTTATATTTATATATTTAATATTGTCGAAATATTGCTATCTATTTATTGTTTCTATAAAAGTAATTTATTATTGTAAAAATACTCTTAAAAATATCTGCAAATTACAAAAGTTTTACAATATTATATATTAGTAATAAAAATTGTAAGTGTTGCAAGATATTTAGAAAATATATTTGAAGTTATTCGAAAAATTTAGTATAGTATAAATAGTTTATATTTTGTTTTTAATATTAATAGTATAAAAGTTAATTCTAAAAGACTGTTTATTGTAGTAATAAAATATTTTATTATTAATTTAGAATATTAGAAACTAAATATTATATTTAATATCTAATATATTTTTATTGTATAGATAATAGAAACTGCTATTAATATTGCAAAATAAATTTGTAATTTTTTGCTAATTAATATTATCAAAACTATTGTAACGAGATAGAAATAGAATTCTAGTTAGTAGACAACTATAACAATAGAGACTTATCGCAATATATGCATAAATTGCACTATACAATCTAATAATATATTAAGTAGCTAAGATTCTAAAATCTAAGTAAGAGAGATCGCATATATATTGCAAATAGATCGCTAATATTAATAGCAAGCATTCTTAAGTTTATAGTCTAATATTATCTAATTATTTGACTATATACGACTCTCTCTCTTTTAGTAATTGTTTTTTGACTACTAAATTAAAAAGCTTTTGTTTTTGTTTGTGCAAAAGTTGTAGTAAGAAAATAAGAAAATTGCTCTTATTTTTTCAAGATTGTTAGATTAGATTTCTTGTTTCTCTTGTTACTTAAGTCGATTGCGTAAAAAATATAATAAATTAATTTGCATAAAACTTTTTCTAAAGTTAAAAAAATTATTTAATCGAAATTAAGTATTTAATAAAGTTAATTGTTGTAAGTCTTGCTTATTTCTTAAAGACAATAACAATAATAGTAAGCTTTTTTAACGTAAATTTGAAAGATTAGTCTAAAAAAAAAGTAACAATAATAGAGTAAATCGTTGTTGTTGTATTTGCGTTAAATTCTTTAAAATAAAAAATAAATATATAATTCTAGAAGTTATTTCTAGTTTTAAAGTACTCAATCTAGATTGCTAACTTAGTTTTGATTTATAACATTTCTTCTTAGTTTCGAATCAAAATAGTAGAATTTTCTCTTCTTTGTTAAAACAAATAGTCGAAAACTCAAATTTTGTTTTCTCTTTATAATTAGTTAAATAAGAATCTAAATTGTTTTAGATATTAAATTAATAAATATTAAGTATTTCAAAGCTTCTAGACGTTATAAATTACATTTACAAATAAAATTCAAATACTTTATTCTTTATCTTTTAAATCTTTCTTTATATTAATTTTATATAATATATTGCACGTTTTCGAGTTTGCTTTATTAGACAATTAAATTTCTTTGTATCTTCGAACAATATTTTTAACTTCTTTATTACTTTTGTCGAATTTTAAGACGTATATTCTATAATAGCATTTTTAATATTAGATATAAAAAAGAAATTAATAGCAATTTTAAAATAATAAGATATATCAATTGAAGATAGATTTAACAAAGTTAAGTCTTAATAAATTGTAGCAATATTGCTTCTTGTATTTATTCGAAAATTCTTTAAAGTTTCTTTATCTTTCAATAAAGTTATATAGATAGAAAACATTTTAATTTTTGTATTAATTTCGATTTCTAGCTTGCAATTAAAATTTTAAAATTACGCAATTTGTATATCTTTAAATTAACAAAATATACTCGCTTAATACAATTTTTATTCTAGCAAATTCTTCTTTATTAATTTAATTTTTAATATTCTTTTGTTTTGCTATTTTTTTCTTATTGTTTTTTGTAATTATATATCGATCTAATTATAAAAACTATCTAGCAAATACTTCTCGCAAAACAAATTATTTTGTGCAATAAAAAAAACAATCGATTGCAATTGCTAAGACTTTTAATAAACATTTTAATTTACGTTAAGATTAAAATAATATTTCGATATTTAATTTTTATACTTTTTAAAGATTAACAAATAAAGTATTGTTAACAATCTATACTTGTAATTGTCTTATAAAAGCACATATATTATATAAGAATTTAAATTTATTTGCACTATTATTTGCAACATAGAGAACAAACAATTAAGAAGCTATTCTTCTTGTTAATTGTTGTTTCTTTGTTAATAATATAATATTATTTGCAATTTGTTTTAAAGTTGCAATTATATTTAGTACTTCGAGTTAACAATTAAATAAGCAAATTAATTTTAACAAACAATTATTTTATATTAATTCTATTTCGCTAGATTAGTATTGTCTATTATTTGAAATTAAATATTAGTCTATTAAAAATTGTTAAATAGAAAAATTAGCTCTTTCTTCTTATAAGTATATTGCTTTAAGAAATCTTTAAAAATAAATAAACAAACGCTAGACTTAAAGTTCAATTTATTTTGTTTTACAAATACTAAGAAATTGTTTTGTTTCTTGTAATATTAAATTACTTATCTCTTAATTTAATTATTAGAAACTCGATTTATTTTTAATAGAAATTCTAGCTTTTTTTAATAAACTATACAAACAATTAATTTTAATATAATTGTAATTAGATTTTCTTTTTGCTTCTTTGTCGATATAACTAGTTTAACTAGTTAAAAGACTTTGATTAATATTATTAAATAATAGTTAATTCGATATTGCAAATTTATATTTACTTTTATATATAAATAGTTCTTTGCGTTGTTCTTTTTGTTTATTAAAATAAAAATAGCTATTGTTTTTAAAAAGATTCTTGCAATTTTAATAATTAAAATACGTAATTTTGTTATATTAACAACTTTAAGTAATCTAAGATCTAATAAAAATAATTTTAATATCAAATTTTGCAATTATAATAATAAAGAAGAAGCTTTTTCAAAAGAATTTAAGTTTTAATTTTTTTTGTTTTTTATAAGTTTTGTTATCTTTAAACTTCGACTTTAATTTTAATTAAGAAATTAACAATTTAGATTTTTTCTATTTGTTGTTTTAAGTTTGCGCTCTTTTTGCATTTTTTGCAAAAGAAAACAAAATTGTTTAAACTTTTGTTCGATAAATCTTCTTTAATTTCGCGTTTAAAATTTTTATCAAATTATACTTTTAAAAATAATTTTTTATTTCAACTTTTAAAAGCTTTTGTTTAATAAACGCTATTGTATCTTTGAACTTTTTAACATTTATTTTGTTGTAATTGTCGATTATATAGTTAGCAACGCGTTTCGATCTTGTAGTACAATATTTAAGTCGATTGCATATAATTCGATTTAATTTTTTCAAAATTCTTTGTAGATTTTGATGTTTCTTTGCTATTCGCAATATTGTTTTAATAATTAATTGATTTACATTTTTAGACAATATATTTGCAATCTTTAATAGTTATAGTTTGCAAAATTAAATTAAATTATTTTAAATTTGTAGTTTTTTGTTTTAATTAATCTCTTGTGTTGCGTTTTTTAATTCTTGCTATAATAGATTATTTATTAGTACTTGGACGTCTCTATTAATTGTTTGTTATAGATCTTGCGTTTAATTTTTGATTATTTTTAAAATATTTAAAATTGTATTTTGAAGATTTTTCAAACGTTCTCTTCTTTTATTGCTAGTAGCTTTATTATATTAAAGTAAAATGTTAATTACTCAAATATAGACGCAATTCTTAATAATTAAATTGTCTTTTATAGATCAAATAATTGTCTTTTGTAATTTAATTTAAATTTAAGTTTAAGAAGTTTAATGTTACAACATTTGTAATTGCTACAATAATGTTTGCTAATCTTATGCTTAAAATAATTTAATTAAGAAAGTCGATTTTTGACTACAAAAAGAATATATTAATATTATCAAATTTTAACTTGTATTTTGTTTAGCAAATGCAAGCTATTGTTCTCTATAAGATTTTTCTATTAACGTAAATAGTAACTCTTGTTTTTAATTTTAATTTTTTAGTAAAAATTAAGAAGTTTCTTTTGTAGAAAATTGTTTACATTTAATATCTTGTAATTGTTGCTCTAGATTTGCTATAACATAAGTTTAATAAAAAAAGATTTATACAAAAATAATAGATCGAAAAAGAGAATTTTGCAAATAAAGAATTAGACTATTAAGTTGTTGTGTTTTTATAAATAAAGCAATAACTTGTTTTAAATATCTAACAAATATAAAGCTTTAGATACAAAGAATCTTTACTTATAGACTTAATTGTTGTTTGCAATATTTACATTATTAATTACGCAAAAAAATTGTACTAACATTTATTTGTATATTAACTTGTAGATAAGTATAAAGTTAATATAATTAATGTATAATTTCGCTATCTTTATTGTTGAAAAATGCTATATAAAAGATAATTAAAACTCGTTCTCTATAATTTGAAAAAATTCTTAAAATTTTAAAACTTCGAATCAAGATTTGCTATTAATGCTTTTAGATCGCTTTTTAATTGTTAATTTTAATCAATTAAAATAAACAAACAAGTGCTAGTATTGTTTGTCTACTTTTAATTAATTAAAATTGTTAATATTTCGACTTTTTAATCTTTTTGTCTTTCTATTTGTTTTTTTCGAATATTCGAAATTATAATGTCTTGTAAATTACTTTGCATAATTGAATTACTTTTTAATATTTATAAATTAATAAACTTTATATTAAAACTCTTACAAATAAAACAAATATAAAGATCGCAACTTTTTTCTCTTTTAAAAAAATCTTATACTTTTATATAATTTAAATAATTGTAATAAAATAGCAATAATATAATAATTGCAAACAATCTTTTGTTACTTTAATTAAATTAATTTTTTGTTTTTTGTATAAAATTATCTTTTATTTTCTTATTTTTGTCTTTCGACTTTGCAAAAATCTAAAGATTTTAATTTTTTGTTACGTATTTCTTTAGTCGATTTTCTAAATAAATATTTTTAAGTTTTGCGTTATTAATTTCTTTTAAAATATAAAAGTCTTTAATTTTGTTTTATTTTTTTATTTTAAAGAAATCTAATTATTAAAAGAATAGTTTTACATTGTATCTTTTATTAAGTTTAATATTATATAATAAAATCAAGTTTTTAGTTTAAAATAAACGCGTTAACAATTAATAATTATTATTAAAGAGATTCTTGTTTGCTTCTTTAAGACAACAAAAATACAAAGCTATTTTTTGAATATTTTTATTTCTTTTTTCTAGTTATCTTGTTCGCAACGTTAGTAGATTTGTTGTTAAGCAAACTTTTCTTCAATTTATAATATGTTAGATTAAATACTTTATTTCGATTAATAGCATAACTTTGTATTTAAACTTAAAACAAAACAATATCTTTTTAATAAATTCTCAAATTATTGTTCTATTAATTTACAATATTGTATACAAATATCGTAATTAATTTGTAAAAACTCTTTTAATTAATTTGAATAAAATATTAACAATAAGTTTGTGTTCTCTTTTTATTATTTTATTTGCTTATAAATAATAAGTCGACGTTGTTACTTTTTTAACATTATATTTCTTTAAAAGTTTAATTGTTATATTAATTTTATTTTTAAGTTTGTTGTTTATAATTATCTTCTTAATATATCTATATTAATAAAAAATATTTTTTTATAGAAACTTTACTATAGTAAATGCTTTAAGATTTGGAATTGTCTTAACTTTTATCTATTTTATTAAATTATTTCGAACAATTACTAGATTTACTTTAATAGATATTTTTGTAGTTAACATATAGATACAATTTATAGCAATCTTTTTCTACAAGTTAAAAATATAAGTTAGGTATATAGTCTTCTCTTGTTTGTTAAAAGCTTTTTATTAATATTTATTGCAATTTGCCGCATATTTTTTGCAAAAATTAAATAGATTTCGCTATTAATATTAATTTGCAACGCGTCAATAAATATTCTTTTTCTCTTTATAATTACTTTTGTTATGCAAATTTTCTACAATTTGATTTTTATCTTTTGTTTAATTTATTATTTTACGCAAAGATATATTTTTGTTTATCTTTTAAAACAAACGCTCTTCTTTTATTAAAAAATAAAGAGCATAATTTTTGAACTTGCAAAAATTCTTCTAACTTATATTTAATCTTTGCAACAAGATTAAATATTAAGCAATTTATTTAAATTTATTAAAATATTTGTCTTCGAAAATATTTTTGTTCTCTTTTAATATTATTACTTGTGCGAGACAAACGCAAATACAATTTAATTAATTGTCGATAAAATTATTAATATTTTTCTTATTAATTTTGTCAATATTGTTGAACAACTCTCTTAATTTTTTTGAAAGTTTGTCAATTGTTGTATGCTTTTAACTAGATATATATTGTATATCAAAGTTAAAGAAACAAATTTAAATCAATTAGCAAGTTATTAAAGTATCGAACAAATTTGTCGCAAAGCAATTAAGTTAAGTTACTAAAATATTTGTATTAATTTTAATTGTAAATCGTATCTTATATAACTAGAATTACATTTTCTTTAAAATTTTTATAAACTTTTGATATTTTTGCTTTTCGATATTATATTAAAATTCTTGTTCGCTTTAAAGTCTACTTTTATATTGTAAAAAATATTTTTTTTTTGTTATTATATTAATTTGCATTAATATAACTTCTTAATCTTTTAAACTAGAATCTATAATTAAAATAATTTTGTTAGCTAAAATAAAGTCGTTTAAAATACGCATTGTTAATATATAGACTGACCGTCGGGTCGGGTTTGGGTTCCAACTTTTGGAACCGACCCGACCCAACAATTCCAACCCTAGGAATCGACCCGAAACCCGAGTCGATTCCTAATATTTTGGACACGAATCGACACGACCCGAGTCGATTTTCGATTCCAATATTAGGAATCGAATCGAATCGCCAAGAAACCGAAAAATTGCGTCATTATGCCAAGAATTACTATTCTTAGAAACAAACTTTAATTTTTAGTTTTTTAAACAAATTCTATAAATTTAAAATAATTATTAATTAATTGTAGAAAATAATAATGCATTACTATAATGCATTACCTATATCTATAAGTGTTATAAATGCTATTTAAATTTTTAAATATTAAAAAATCAATATTAATGCATAATTTGCGTCTATAGGCCTATAGATGCTATTTAAATTTTTAAATATTAAAAAATCAATATTAATGCATAATATGCATCTATAGGCCTATAGATGCTATTTAAATTTTTAAATATTAAAAAAATAATATTAATGCATAATTTGCATCTATAGACGTTATAGATACTATTTATTAATTATTTAATTAAAAGTCTTGGCGATTCGGGTCGGTTTTT